>JAABUY010001503.1_pt1 | contig 31041 bp, 32 predicted proteins | sample 5560271 | NCBI WGS metagenome assembly JAABUY01 (sample SAMN10711886, study PRJNA513374) | rock metagenome | isolation source: Antarctica rocks | place: Antarctica: Victoria Land, University Valley | reverse complement strand
CAAGGCCAGGGCAAATACGAGGCGGCGGAGAAGATATATCGACGAGCATTACAAGGATACGAGAAGGCATTGGGAGTCGAGCATCCCGATACATTAGCCAGCGTCAGCAACCTGGCATTGATACTACGAGACCAGGGCAAATACGAGGCGGCGGAGGAGATGAATCAGCGAGCGTTACAAGGACGCGAGAAGGCATTGGGAGTCGAGCATCCTGATACATTGGCCAGCGTCAGCAATCTGACATTGATATCACGAGATCAGGGCAAATACGAGGCGACGAAGGAGATGAATCGACGAACGTTACAAGAACGTGAGAACACATTGGGAGTCGAGCATCCTGATACATTGGCCAGCGTCGATAACCTGGCATTGATACAAGAAGGTCAGGGCAAATACGAGGAAACGAAGAAGATGAATCAACGAGCATTACAAGAACGCGAGAAAGCGTTGAGAGCCGAGCATCTCGATACATTAGCCAACATCTACAGCAGACCATATCGTGCAAACTGAAATAACTCGAATCTCAGATGTCGAATGTCGAACGTCAGGCGAGCGAGGCTGTGGACCCACCTCATAGATGTTAACCTGATGTTCATCGCAGTTAGTTAATGTAAATTGTAGTATAATCTTTAGATCAATCTACACAGTTCTTACATGCTCACCACACTACTCACCACCCTACATGCCCACTCTACTCATCACCCTACATGCTCACCACCCTACTCACCACCCTACATGCTCGCCTACCAACATGTTCAGCTACCAACTCAGCTACCTACCTACTCGCCTACCTACATGTTCAGCTACCGACTCAGCTACCTACTCGTTCGCCTACTCACCAGCCTACTCGCTTCAAAACATGCTTCAAAACATGCTTCATGCGACGCATTCGAATACGCGTCATTCGCTCCATGGCCTACTCCATAGTATGCTTCATACTGCTCCATAGCACATGCTAATTAGCTTAATAGAAAGCACCCTCCATGGCTCGATACCAAACTCCCTACCAAACTCCCTACCAAACTTCCTATCGAGCTCCCTGTCGAACACTCTACATGCCACTGACCTGTACGTCGGACCTTCCCCAACCTGGGCACACCTTCGCCCCTTTCGTTCAAACCCGCATTCCCCGCTGTGCGCTTGAAGGCATCGCGAATACCCGTGGTACGTGTGGCCGTCTGGTCCCGGTCTCGCTTGTGCCCATCTCCACTTTGCTTATCTACCTTGTGCCCATCTTCATTGCGCCGGAGAACGTGAAGGTCGTTATAGCGGATTGAACGATTCGGAGGTTGGAAGTCTAGACCAATCTTACTCCTAACGCGGCTGATCGAGATGGCTTTTAGCCTATGAGAACGAGGACCTTGTTAGAAACTGTGGGTGGCGGAGAGTTATGATTGTGATAGCGCTGTCACGGTAGTAGAGACTGCAATGGTAGATATGAATGTAGACGGTGTGAAGAGTAAAGAAGAATAGCGAAGAGTTGTTTGGCTTTGAGGTGGTGAAGTTTGAGAGTATGAATTGTACGAAAAACTAAAAGTGCCGTCGTCGCTCTACCCGGATCAGCACACAAGATCTCGTCGCTAATACTCAGGAGGCATAACTAAGTAACTATCCAAGGTAGAAATCCTCTGCAAATAAAACCCAAATACAGCTCTTTGAGTTCGAATCCGCAGGTCAAAGAAGTAACCTTAAGCCTTTTCCCACACTTGGCACATTGAACAGCGGTCAAAACAGTCCATAGGCTGCCGAACCCAAGAACCCAGAGAACCGAGATCCTGGCATTCACAGCCCTCAGAACCTTTGATAGAATGAACAGTAGCCAAAATGGCCTAAAAATGTAGTAAATGGACCGCCGAACCACAAAACCCAGAAAATCAGGATCCTAGGATCGAGAGAGCCTTATTGCCTAACATGCCCGTAGATACACTTCGGATCATCGCAGTCCTTACCCCTCTGAGCCCTGTAACACAGTCCATTTCGCGCCAGGTACCATAGGCAGTCGTACTCGCGCGGACTCAGGGGACCAACAAAATGGTTTTTGCTGCAGCCGGTACATCCGCCACGCAAGTAGTACCAATGGCACAAGTTCGCCTTTCGCAAAACCTGAAAATATGGGGAGCTCGGGTCGATCTTTAATGGCTTGTCGACACGTAGTCCACCGTCGTTGCGTATAACTGGTCCGAGTCTGCTGGCATCGATTGCGGGGTTTGCATACATCAGCCTTGAACCCGGAGATTTAGGAAAAGAAGAAATCGATGGATCGGAACTTCCGACTTGGGGATTAACAGTTGGAGCCGAAGCCACGATTGGGAAAGGCGCAGCTACGGGCTTATTGATATCCTGCGAGCCAAATAAAGTCTTGAGCGTAAGAGTCCGTGTAAAACCAAGAGCTGCAATCTGTGGGTGAATTGGGCCACCCTTGAGTAAGGTGATTCGCTCACGAGTATCATCATCGGCGGCAAATTTCTCCAAGAAAGGGGCATATCCGCCATCGTGAGAACAACCTAGGATGACATGCTTGCACTGCGCGTTGCCAATGTAAAAGCTTAGGGTTTCTGTTGCGGAGCGCATATCAGTAGGGCTCCTTATCGAAGCTGGGAGCATGTATACCGCGTATCTTGTAATCAGCTCGCTCCTTCCCAGCACCGACATCCACAAAGTCAAACAAAGCTTGACGCTTGGTAAACCCAACAGCAAAGAAGCCCAGGTCGGCAGCATGCTTCAACTTGCCGGACTGAAAACAAGCTTGTGCCAACCCCTTGAGATTAGCGTATGCTCGAACCATGATGTCCATATCGTCAGCGTAAATGCTAGAAGATTTCAAGTAATCCTTAATTCTAGCAAGGAATTCATCCGCGGCATCTTTGCCTCCCTCTTCACCCTTCTTGACAAACCTCTCTTGAAACTGTAGAGTCGCTCGCAGTGAGTGAGAGGTACTTTGTACGAGGGTAGGAGAGAGGGCTTCGTACCGTGTAGTCATCACCGTCAGCATCGATTAGTACCAGCACAAACGACCGGCGGGCCTGACGGAAGATCCGGGTGGTCAGTATCATCTCCAAGCTTTTCGAGATATAAGGCCTATACCTACCTTAACAGAATTCAAGTTTTCGCCAAGCTGGTCCACAAGCTGCTGAAGCCGACGACGCTCGTTCCTCTCGCTATCGAGATCGTACGAGATCTTCCGCCGGTCGTCCTCTGACTTCTCTAAGTGGCCAACAAGCTCCTACTTACCAATGATTGTAAGCACTTCAGGCCCAGAAAGTGAGTAGACAAAGGTAAGGGAATTGTACGTTGACGAGGGTAACTCTCTCCGCATCAGATTTCTCAAACCCATCAAGAAGAGCATGGTAATCCTTGACGAGACTACCATTAGTGCTGGCAGCCATCCTTCATTCAGGCAGATTCGTAGGAAAGGAAGCCTAAAACAAATATGAAGCATAGAAAAACAGTGGAGGTCAAGAGACACTTCGATGTTCACATCGCAGCCTCACACCAACACGTTTGCTTTGTTCTCATTATTCAACAATGTTAGAACTTTCCAGACAATTTGTCACTCCCATCTGCAGAGGTGGAAATTGTGCATATACATGCGGAGACAATGCATATGTAGTTCCTTTCTATGACTCGTAGCTGGAAGTGCATGGGGTTGCTATGTTAGTCTATCATAGACTACCTTAAGGTTTACTGAATCTCAGCCTTACCTTGCCTTAGCGGGATGGTTTATTAACGCGTTTAGGCCTAGCGTGCCTTGAGAAAATATAATTCTCGACGCGTCCTGCATCTTCCTTCCTTAGCTTTAAACTCCTAGTTAGATCAAACCCATATGACTCGCTCTATGCTGGCTCATAACATTAGCTACACTGAAGCTATATGAGGAGCTGCAAACCTCATTTTCGCTTGATCCGGATTTCAGCCGAATGCTCAGTGTTTATGAAAGGAAGCTTTTAAAGCATCATATGAAGGGCTTGAAGCAGAGGGATTTGAGGGTCTGGTTAGGGGGTGGTAGGTAGATTTGGTAGGGTCAAATGAGTTGCCTGAGGCAACAAATGAGGGCCCACATACGGGTGCTTATATAGTAAATATGAATAACGGAGAATCTCTATATTATTGAATTGGGGAGCCAATTTGCCACCTCTGTTATACATCTACAATCCTGGGTGTCCTCGAAGCTGGCTTACCAATATTTATGATACTTTTGTCAACCAATGGCGCTTTGCCCAGCAACTCCTCCGCAAGCCTGGATACGCCTCCTACGTCCGTTCATTTACCTGGACCACGGATATCGAAAAGCTGCAGCGGCCTTTCGGCTGGATTGACGACAGACGCGTAGTCTGGGAGCCCAAGATGGTTTATTTAATGTTCGCCCTTCTCGAAAAAGCAACAACCGTTGACATCGACACGGGGAATAGGTATCCTGACCCTCTTTCTCCACTGCCGCCGCTATTTCCTTCTGCGCAGCACATCCGTCTCGGAGGGAAAATGCATTACGCACTAGCCTCAGCGATACTCCATGGGCCTGACAAAGCACCCCTGTACTCGCTAACTCTCGACAACGTCCTGGAGGCCCAGGGAGGCCTTCTTCGCGCTAAAACAGCCTTCCGCTTCTTGTATGCCGTCCGCAATGGCGTCGGTCTGTCTTGTAACGATCCTTCTAACGTCACGGAAGACTGGCCGAAGGTAACCTTCCGGTGCAGGTTGCCCCGGGTTGAATGCAGCGACTTCTGACACCATCTCTACAACGTCGCTGCCAGCACATTCGATACATATGCCTCCGTAAGCAGGGTCAGCAGCACCCAGATCAGAAGCTCCCTGGCACACTCAGTCATGACAACGAAATCTATGACGAATGGGTTGCTTTTATCCGTATTGTACAGCCTCATATCCTGGTGATTGCGCACGGAGGCGATATCCACCCGCCGTGGAGTGGGGTAAAGACGTGGTCCTGGGTCCATCCGCCGTTGCAATTGCAATGGCCTGAGATAGCGCCAATGGATGAGAAGTTCCGGGAGACGTTGCTGCCACTGCTTAGGGAGGGCTGGCCTGGTCTCGAGAGAATAGCGACTCGAGGTGGGAATGTGCTTGAAGACTTGGAGGATATGGAGTGCGTAATCGTAGATGTGGACGAAAGGGTGGAGTCATGTTGGAACGCGACTGTTAGGGAGGAGGGTTGACAATTCGCTATTCACTATAAAATGTCGAGACATGTGTCAAGACATTTGATCCTTCCATTACGCTATAGATTGACCCTCGGCAATGACATTTCTTTCTGCAAAGGAAGCATTAAGATATGAAAGGATGTTCCAGTAAGCTATCTTAACGTTCTGCGAACAAGTTGTTTTCGTACGGTGTCCCCTTAACTCATGTATTTTTCATACCAAAAATGTTCTATGCACGAAATTATATCAGGAGGTCATAACTGGGCCAGTATTTTCATACGCTGTGTCTTGAATTCCTTCAACGCTAACTTACCAATGAAACAATTGATTAACCAGCTAGGGAATTCAAACTTATCTCTAGCTTTATCTGCAAAGACTCTTCATGCGTGCTCTGTTGCCCTAAATTAGCACATGATAGTTCTACCATGTAGCCAGAGTAATCTTGAGCTGTCGTAGTTCGCTGCCGATAAGAAGACGTTTCATCGTCACCACCGTTATGTTTTCCATTGTGTCCTCCGTCTACGGATGACGCCAGGAAGGTTAATTTAGAGAAACTTACCGGCTAGTCCATCCTATGTATGTGTATGCGTCGTGATCTCGATGGCGATGGCGATCGGGTCCAGGGGAAAACCCGCCCAAAATTAGCCAAGTCCCAAGGTCATTGGGAAGGCCTTGCTGCATGCCGCCCTCTAACGCCCTGGTCTTGGTTCAATCCTTTATTGCGGGCAGCTACATGCTATCAGCAGTTAATTCTGTCGCCATACCTCTGTAAGAGTGCTGTGGAGGTCAAAGTAGGTTGAGATCGAAAAGACGGAAATAGCAGTATCAAATTTCGGGAGGAGTAGTGCAACTGTGCAACCGCCCAAAGAATGCAGAGTCCGTGCTTTCCCGCAGCGAACAGTCATCCACTCACATCCAACCACTTCTTCAACCACAAGCTCTCTAACCGCCGGAGCACTACCAAAGGCTTTGCTGCATTGTGAATGGCGCATTCTATGCTTGAAACGAGCGAGTCGTTGGCTATGACGGAAAGCTTGACTATCTTTGGGGATTAGCAGCTCCCAATGCCACCAGGAACCGACGGCAGTTTCACCAATCATTCCGACTACGCGCGCATCTTTCTTCAACATCCCGAAGTGAGACAGCCTGTCTGCCATGTCTGGCCGATCTGACTGGATACCGGCAACAATGCTGTTGGCCTTGAATGGGCGTCTCGCTAGAAGCAACATACCGATGCATCGTCCACGGCAGGAACTTTGCATAAGGTGGGCGACAACTGTCACGGGTTGGTCGAGGCACGCATACTTTTTGACTCTATTTGAGGCATCACGAAGGGATTGATATTGACTTAATTTATATGACCTTGTTCAATTTCCACTAAGACACACTGTCATTTCTCTGCTAAGATCTGTTTCCTCACACTCCTTGACATTTGGCGTCATTCCTATCTCCAAGTTTGCACGGCTAGACCACAACGTCACGGCGACAATGTCTTTTCAACTAATCACTCCCAAATCTGCGGCGCAGAGGGACAGCAAACAGCCCATGTCATTCTCTTCTTCCCACCGAAATGCCAGTCTCGAGCCACCAGCGTACACTACCGATGATATTCTTGCCGCCAAATATCGAAAATATTCCAAATACTGGCAATGGATGCGGGTGGGTATTACGGTGGCCACCCTCGCAGTCTCTATCGCTGTTATCGCCTGCGCAGCAAGTTCGTTGAGGGGATACTCAGATACACATCTCGAATCAGAGTGGTTACTACCTCTATGGCCCTTGAGCGTTGATCTCCGTCCGACGCACGCAGTCCTAGCCTGCGGCATCGTGGTTGCCGTCGCAGATCTGCTCTACCTCGCCCCTGCGCTATTCCCCTCTGTAGGAAATCCTCGCTCTCCAAATCCTACATTTGCTGATGCGATCTTATCTTTAGCGTTCTCCCAAGCTCCGCCTCCTCAATACCTTCTCCACCGTCCTTTCCTTCCTGTGCCTCAGCGTCGCTCTCTTCACCACCGCCTTTGCCAGCACCATCACCTCTCACCTTGCGAACAGCACCGACGCCGGTACGCTCACATCTTGGACCTGCAAATGGCAGGGCTTTGATAGCATAGCGCCGGCTGGCTTCCCCAAGATTTGCATGGAGAGCATGGTGGCGCTTGACTTGGTCATTTTACTCTTAATCATTGAGGTCTTTGCTGTTGCCGTTTCTGGATGGGGCTGGTGGGTGGAGTCTCGAGTTAAAAGGGGAATGTACGGTTCCGAGGGCAAGGTGCAGAGTGGATCTCCATGAAACGGTGGGTAATGTGGTTCAGAGTTGAACAAATTCCGAGTGGGGATAATCGCTGCTTAGCTGGCCGTGGTAGCATGTATCACTACTTTGATGAGGGTTACTATCAGAAAGCTTTTGGCATTGTGCTTTACGCACAGGACTTTATCTGAGTCTATAAGGCGTTTAGGGAGTTTGGGGGGGGGATGAAAATCGCGAATATTCCAAGTTGATATTTGGATAGGTCTTCGTTCATTCACTCGTACACAAATGTGTTTCTGAACAAAACCCCCCTCCTATCCCTCCAGGGGAAATCCAAAGACGTCCTCACGTGATAATCGACAGTCGCGGGTTTTCGGGCTCACGTAACGCCGGCTTCCCCCGCAATTTCTGTCACAAGTCACAACGTCTTTTACGCGGAGTACCACTCACTCCTTGCACAGAAAAGGCTATCCTCCCCGATCATTGACTGGCTCTGAACATCTCCAACCATGCGGGGTGCCGTCATTCAATGCCGTATGGCTGCTTCAGCCAACCATGTCTGCATGCGATCGCCATCAACCAGTTCTCTTATCTCTCGAAGCTCTGGTGTGCAACCACGCTTCAAGAGCACCTGCACTCGAAGCAATCGACTCATCAAACGCTTTCCAACATGGCTCTCCCAGGGCACCGGCCTGATCACATACCCAATACAACCGAGTACGGCGCCGACGACAAGTTCACCGCAGAGCATATCTCCAACACCACCTCGTTCGAGAATGTCCAGACAGTTCGCCGAAAACGAGAGGCACCTCCTCTCGTCAGGGACCTGAGCACCGAGGAGCGCCATCGGCTTGAGATGAAGCTCGTGCGAAAGATTGATGTCAGGCTCCTGCCCATGCTCGTTCTCATGTACATCATGAACTACCTGGATCGAAACAATATTGCAGCGGCGCGCTTGGCGGGCTTGCAGAAAGACTTGCACCTCACGGGTACCCAGTACTTGACATGTCTCAGTATTCTATTCGTGGGGTACTTGCTCATGCAGGTCCCGTCAAATCTCTTCTTGAACAAAATTGGGAAGCCTGCATTGTATCTCCCAACTGTGATGATTGTGTGGGGCGTCATCTCGGCTGCTACAGCAGGAGCTCAGAGCTATGGCGGGCTTGTTGCCATTCGCTTTTTCCTTGGGTTCGTCGAAGCTGCTTACTTCCCCGGCTGTTTGTTCTTTCTCTCTTCGTGGTATACTAGGAAGGAGCTAGGATTTAGGACGGCAGTGCTGTACTCTGGTTCATTGCTATCAGGCGCTTTCTCTGGATTGATTTCCGCCGGTATTACCAAGAATCTAGATGGAGCAAGAGGTCTCCGTGCTTGGCGCTGGTTGTTCATTATCGAGGGCGTAATTACCATTGCCATTGCATTTGTGGCCTACCTTTGGCTCCCAAATTTCCCTCGCACAACGACTTGGCTTACAGAGAACGAACGCCAATTGGCAACCTGGCGGCTGGATGAAGATATCGGAGAAGACGACTGGGTTGGAAGCCAGGCCCAAAGCTTTGCTCAAGGAGCGAAACTAGCTTTCACCGACGTAAAGATGTACATTTTGGTAGGCAGTGCGATATATCGTGTTATTTTCCCGCTAACTCTTTCCAGATGGTCCTACTTTTCTGCTTCGTCGCCTCCGGCACCGTCACAAACCTCTTCCCGACAGTTGTCAAGACCCTCGGCTACTCCAACGTCACATCCCTCCTCCTGACTGTCCCACCCTACGCCCTAGCCGTCATCACTACCTTCCTCAACGCCTGGCACGCCGACAAAACAGGCGAGCGCTACTTCCATATCACCCTCCCCTTGTATTTCGCCGTCATAGCCTACATAATCGCAGCCTCCACCATCAAGCCCGGGCCCCGATATCTCTCTATGATGCTCATGGTTCCAGGCGTGTATACTGGCTATGTGGTCGCTCTGGCGTGGATCTCGAATACGCTGCCTAGACCTCCTGCAAAGGTAAGTTCACGCACACATAGGCAGATATAGGGGCGTTTCTAACAACCCTGGAACATCAGCGCGCGGCCGCACTGGCAGCCATCAACGCCGTCTCAAACACCTCCTCCATCTACGCCTCCTACATGTATCCCGACTCCGCCTCACCCCGCTTTAGTGCGTCCCCCAGCCTTTCCTAAAAACTCCCTCATGTTACTAATACAACCCCCTTCGTAGTCGTCGCTATGAGCGTCAACTGTGTAACCGCCTTCATCGCCATCTGCACCGCCACACTCCTCCGCTTCATTTTGGTAAGATTGAACAAGAAACTCGATCGGGGAGAGATTGTCGAGGGGGCGGTTGCGTTTGGGGAGGGCATCCCTGGCGAGGCGGCGAGGAAGGGGTTTAGGTTTGTTTTGTGAGAGTCGTGGGGTTTCTATGTGGGGATATGGAAATTTCAACTATATTATACAGGACCCCCGAGAGTGTTCTGGTGATTTCGCGCTGATTTGTCTATGTGGGTATATTGAGGACAGGGACTGCTGATACCAATACAATATCTTCAAACCCTCCAAACAAGCAGACTGATAATCGATAGACTGCGCCGAGGTATCTGTGAGTGACAAGATCCTCTTTTCTATATCAACACTAGGTCATCTCTTTCAACCGATTATATTTTGGGGACTCGCACTGCTGTTCCTTAGAACCATGCTCGCGATCGCCCAACGAAGAAGTCGACGTACGGAAAAGACGGGATGAAAGTGTCTTTTTGAGTGACCAAAACCCCTTTTCTCTAGGTAATTCTAGGTTTCGTTGTTTCTTTCGTGTGGGTGTTTTGAGGAAAGAGGGGAACTACTGATACTGATTGATGATCGATATCATGATATAAAGACACTGATACACGCAAAAGACTGCATGGAAGCGCTCTGTCAGTAACAAAGCTAAGCTGTCTTTCCAGGTACGGAATAATCCAAATTATGGCGCTCAACACCTCTCCAAAGCAGCAGACTGTCCGGCTCGGGGAAACGTCCCACGTCGCCAGCCCTACAGCAAATCCCACTACGCAGAATTTTGCATTATGAATAAGATCCAATCAATATCTTAGCGAGTGATCAATTGGCTGTGGGGCGATACTGCAGGCACCCGTTCAAATAATCTTTTAGATCTTTCAAAGGTAGCTGCTTTGGATGTGGATGGGTAGTCTCAAAACGAGCGTTCACGGTGTCGATATCGGGTTTTCGTGTTTTCGGCGCAACAAACGAGACCTTTTCTGTCTTAGGAGGAAGCAGCTACAAGCTCTATATATCAAGACGGACGAGCCCTTGGAAGCTCCAGCCAGCTACGATACTGACAGATACAAATAGCATGAACTTCTCCCAACATTCCTCCTACGGGCAACGGAACGTTCCCCTTCACGGACCTAGCCCCAGAGCTCAAGCAAATGGTGTTTGCAAACCTGGCGCCCTGCAGACTTGCCTCAGCACCCCTGCTCGTCTCCAAGGGACTTCTACGCCAACGCCGAAGCGAGAATGCCCCCCCCCCCCCCCCCCCCCCCCGTGCCGAAATTTGCCGACGCCCATACCGCCGCCGAAGCCGACCTCCGCCACCATCGCCACCGCCCCGGCAGTTCCTCGTCTACACGAAGTGCTGCCAGTTCCTGACCGCGCTTGGTTCAGGCGATGCGCAATACGTCAAGAAGATGCCCCGGACGGCTGTGCATCCCCGTGCGGGATCCTGTACGGGTGGTATGCGAGCCGGGTGTTTTCTGGTGCGGCAGCAGAAGTGCTTTGGGTTGCCGGCGGTGTTTGCAGGCGCTGCCGGTGGGGTAGGGGTAGAGGTATGAGTTGTGTTTGCGTTGTGGGTATCTGCGGGAGAGCCGGTTGGGCAACAGCGCTGCTTTCTGCTAAGGCTGGAGGGGAGATCCGGAAGGGCAGGTGGGAGGCGTTGAGGGGAGTGGGGAGATGTGGCGGCCGGGGTGGAATGTCGGGGAGAGATGGGTGGGTGGTGGGAGCGAGGGCTTATGTTGCTTGTGTGGAGGGGAGAAGCGTGTTCGTGGGTGCAAGATGGGGGGTTTTCTTCTGGTTTGTTTTTGAGGACTTTTAGAGGGGTTGTATCGGTGACTAAAACGTGAGCGACTCCCTAATAGAATCTATGATGTCTCGCTTCGACTCGCAAGCCCGCGCCTCGTGAAAACTTCCTTTCTGCCGTTCCCCCAGTTCTTCCGCAATCTCTTACTCCGGCTCTTCGTGAGCTTTTTTTTTTTTTTTTACTCACGTGTCCATCGCCAAATGAGTATTAATTAATACTAACCTATAATCATGAACGGAACAGAGGTTGTAGACGAGGTTTTCGTTTACTTTGATTCGAGAAGTTGGGAAGCACTTTGAGGGGTTTTAAGACGAGGATGTATTTCAACTGATTCATCTCTCTCTCCCATAGGACCTCGGATGTTTTCAATACATGAATGTTGATCTTGCACGTTGCTTTTCGGGATTCAATGCTCTGCTGAAACTGGCTGAGACGGGTTTGATTAGTTAATGCGTGTTGAGAAAGCGATAGATTTCTTGGAATCGGCTGCTACCTCTTTACTGGGGCTCCTGCTTGGATTGCTTTATTTCCCCCGGACTTTTTCCTCAATTACGTTTGCCTTTGATGTCTTCTCGATCTACTCTAGGATTTTTTTTTCTCTAATATTATCTCCTTCGTTCCCTCCAATATCCCCTCGATCCTTCTATTAGATTCCCTTGAACCTTTCTCTTGAACATTTCTATTGCCATTGCCTCCATCGTACTCTTGTGGTGCTACTGCGACTCATAAGCCCTTGGTGGAGGGGATCATACGTACACATGATGGAACATGAATCCTGCAGAAGCTGCTCGTCCGTGTATACGCTGATACGGAAGGTTCAGGTGAGGAGTTGCCAAGGGGTGTACAGAGTCTGTAAATAGTAGCCTGTCGCGTCAGAGTTATCGAGATCAAAAAATAGAGTTGTCGTTCTCTTGAAATAGTAATGTTTCATTGACTTGAGAATTCGGAATAGAAGGTTTCGTGACGCTTCCAGCAGCAATCTTCGAAGACTTCCAGTAGGGCTCAAGGATAGTTCCTTGGACACAACAAACGATGCGTCCTTGGAGCCCTGACGGTCAGTCCAAAAGAAATGTCTGCTGCTTTTCGATCAAAAGGCTTCAGGCAATCTTGGGGCGCTCAGACATTTTCAGTGGACTCGTGCTGTGCGTAAACGCGAGCGAAAAGAGTTTCACGTCTATTCAGTACGGCTAGCAAGCCACATCTCATGCAATTTCTTCTGCCGCTCCCAATCTTTACGGACTTTCTTCGTTCAGCTCTTCGTGAGCTCTTCTCCAGCCGCATCTTTCGTCGGCAGATCATCATCGTCCCACTCACTGTACTCACTGGTCCTGAACATTCCTAAATGACTCACTTTCCCTTTCTCGGCCTTTTGCAACGAGTCTCTCTCTTTCTTTCCCTTCTCCAACTGCTTTTGGCAAGCTTTTTCGGCTTTCTCATCCCGACCTTGTATCAGATTCTTGGAAGCGGGTCGGACTAGGGTGGACTGGTTTTCCCTGTCCTCGGTGTAGATTCCGAGGCCGAGGAGGTCGATATCGCGCCCTCGATCGCAAAGCGTCATGACCTCTTGGAAGACGTTACTTGACGTCTCAAGCGAAGGTACCTCAGCTCGGAACTAAAAAAGAACGTCGTCGTATGGCTTGGCCATGTCTGAAGGCTCTGCTTCAGCGACAATCCCAGGACCGACTATGTCTTTGAGTTGATCGGGAAGTAGCCCATCTTTTGCTCCAGCAGCTTTTCGAAGCGAGTCTCTCATCGTAGACAAGGAATAGAAATACGGTTTGGCAGGCTCCGCGATAGCAATTCCAGCCCAGCCGATTTCATAGCTTTCCGGCGAAGCTGTACCATTTAGGCCGAGAATGTTGACCATCGATGTAACCCATAGCGCAGTCGCTTTGAGATAGTGAACATTTGGGGTGGGCTTGTCGGCGTTGTTGTATTCGGACACTAGCTCTGAGATGGCATTCATTGCTCGGGGGTGGTTAAACGAGTCAAGGAGGGCATCGTGGATGCTGGATTGCGACTTTTGGAGGAAATCGGCAAGAGCACCATCTGTACCGGGGGAGAAGTCTGCTGACGCTATCGATCCCTGCGTCTTCAAGAAAAAGTTGTCTAATTTATCTTCCCAAGTGCTTCCGGCTTTGGTAAGATCTTCAGTAATCTCAATTCCTTCGCGCCAGCCGCCAAGGAGAAAGATTATTCCAAGGCTTCGTGCAGTCCACGCGCCCTTGCTTAGGGCTTCTCGGATAGTTGTAAGGTTCTTTAGTGATTTCAACATCTTCGATTCAGAGATTGACAAATGCCCCATGTGCAAGAAGTAGTTCACCCATTGAGATTGCTTCCCTTCATCATACCAATATGCTTCGCTCTGGCAAGCTCGTTGTCATGGTGTGGGAATGCAAGATCGATCCCTCCTGAATGAATGTCAATCTATTTGCCTAGCGTGTCTGATGCCATGGCCGAGCGTTCAATGTGCCACCCAGGCCTACCTCTACCCCAGGGGCTAGGCCAGCTTGGCTCCCCAGGCTGGGACGCTTTCCAAAGCGCGAAATCGGCACGGGACCGCTTTTCGGCCACTTTCTTTGTCAAGGCCCCTTCACCATCTGCCGAAAGTGGCTGGTTACTCCGATTCCATGGTTCGAGCCTTGTGTATGTATTTCCCCGCAGCTTCAAATGTCTCGATATCAAAATATACCGAGCCATCAGAGAGGTATGCAGTATAAGCGAACTGTTTCTGAACAACCCTACCCACAAACTCGACAATCTAAGGGCCATACTCTGTTTAACCCGAATCAACTCATCCGGATCAAGCACGTTGAAATCTCGAACGTCCTGCATAAACCGATCTTCGTACTTTCTGGTCAGATCTGTAAATATAGAATGATCTTCCACATTAATTAATGACCCTTGAAATAGATCGAAAATATAGAGGTTCGAGATCTCACCACAACCAGGACCTGGGACCCCTGTAAATATATCGTAGTTAAGCAGGATCCATGCTAAGCCAGGAAAATTTAAGCGTACTCTACAGATGTAGAAATATCAGTTAGAATTTATGATTCATGGACCTTTCCTCTTTTTTGTATATTTGAACGTGAGGCATTCCGTCGTTGAGCTGAACAGTTCTTTATTCTTTATTAAGCTGTCGAGCTTGCAAGATACAAACATCGTTGGTTTGTAAATGCCATCGCAGAAATGCTCAACAAAAACGCCCGCTAAATGCATGAATCCTTGTAGCCTTGCTCTCACAATAAAGCGGCAAGCCCTAGCACACCCACCGCCGCTGCTCCTGCCGCCTTATAGATCCCCGTGGGCTGACTTGCCGCGCCAGCTTTGCTTGACGAACTCGTCGGACTGCTGCTCGAGGACGAAGAACTCGAGGCCGATGTAGTCATTGAACTAGTTTGGTTGCTTTGCGTGGTCGATGTCGACGTCACGGTGCTCTGACCCGGCGCTGTACCCGAGCTCCCACCAGTAACGCTTCCACTAGCGCCTGGTATCGTGCCATTGGTGCCACCGAGAGTGCTATTTCCTTTCGAGAATACGAGGATTGTAGGCGTGGCTGTATGGGCCGCTTTCGCAGCCGAGCTGACGCCGGAACCGTAAGCGTCTAGCTCGGTGCGCACGCTCGAGGGGAGTTTCGAGTAGTACGATGGTTGGGGGACGCTCCCGGTCGCAGTTTCGAGGGACTTGAAGTAAGAAGATTGTTCTGCGAGCGCTTGGCTGCTGGAGAGGGCGGTCGCGAGGTATTGGGTTGCGGCCACGTAGCCCGATTTTGTACTTGCGGAGGCGGCGTAGGACGACGTCGCGGAGGCCTGAGGGGGAATGGTTAGATCGCTGTTTGTAGCAGAAAACTCGAGAAGGGTATAGAAGGCTTACCAGGGGGTTCGATGTTGCTTGGGAGGTGAAAGCGCCGACAAGACTTGAGGTGACGCCGTTGAGATCAATGGCTAGGGAGGTCGCGGCGAGCAAGGCCAGGGTGGAGAGGGTTGAAGTATGCATATTCGTCTGGGAACACGCTGAAGCTAGGAAATAATAACGAAGCGATAGGGAAAGGTTGAGATTTTTGAGACGACGAGTTTTGAGGTTATGCACAAAGACTCGAATGCAGGGTGAGTTTGCTTTACAGTGAGAGGATAGTAGGAATGATAGAGTACGACCAAACAGAGGACAAGTATATATGTATACTTGGTTGCCTGATAGCCTACGCAAGCGAAAATAGAACAAGTCACACTACCGCAACCCGCCGACTCGGCCACAAGAAGGCTGGGGGAGCATGCTACAGCCGTGTGTTCCTTCGGCTGTTTGGGTGTATATAGTAGTGTATATCGTAGTGTAAGCCGTCGCAAGAGCTTCTCAGCGTGCAAACTACTTCCCTCAGGATCTGGATTATTGTGCATTGCCTGCCTCAGAAAAGAGCACAAGCCACAGCATTAGTGTAGGTATTGCTTCCATGAGGTGTTTCATGTGTGACACGTCGCCAATGATTCAGAGTCTCAATTATCACAGGATTGGGGGGGCGGTGGGAAGTTGGGAGGCTGAGCCAAAGCACGAAGGCGGAAGGATTGAGGTCATCTCGTATTAGCTGATACGCGCGGGTGCGGCTAAATTTAGCCATGCCTCTTTATCGCACCAATGCCACTACCTACAATCCATCTACTGTGTTAGGCTCAGCCTCCATGACTGTTGTCGGCTGTGAAACACTTTGTGAGGCACCTGGCACCTCAGGTCACACGGTATTGCAGTCTGTCTAAGATGTAGGAAGGATCATCGCTGGTAGTTCCGCTAAACTAGGTGTTGGCAGGCGGGTGCTTCCTTCCTGGGGTGCATGATGAGGAGAAATCATATGTACCTTAGTTCATTCGTCCATCGACATAACCAGGAGTACAAAGTCTTACCAAGAGTAGAGAAACAGTGAACGGTTTCGGAAGAAATATGCTATCCAGCAGTACATGACGAGCTCGATCAAAACAAACGTATATGTGACATACACGAACGGTGGCAATCGCAACCATGGTCGAAACCTTATCGATAAATCGGAAGCCCGTTCCATGTGGATCTCTTCCTAACGATTAGTGAACATCCCGGTCAATCATGTCTTCGCCCATCAATGAGGCTTTTATCCATGGATCAAACGATATGAGATAGAGACTTGGCCATGAACAGGACGCTTATCTTTCGCCCTAGGTAATACTGATATGGGACTTGGCGGCACGTCTTTGTTTCTTCTTCTGCTTCCTACATATGCGACTAATTGTCTTGTCTTCTACTTTAGTCATGCTCCCGTCGATGAGCTCGCTATCGTCACTTCCCCTCAAGCGTAGGGAAACCTTAGATGCTGGTAGCTTATGACGAAGGTACGAATCCAGACAGTCTACCTGCCTGACTGTCCAAAAACCTCATTTATGAAAACTAAAACTCAAAAGGTGCACCGACAGCGAGAGTAGCCCCAAAAGAAGAGTCGGTGACTTGGATAGAGTGATGAAGCAAGTGCTGGGTAGGCGATCAGTTAGGCATGATAGAAAATGAGAATTGCATCAAACACATGAAGACCTCGATTGCTGGGAATTTACATTCCAGTCGCTAGGTAGGGTTCTCCACCAAACGATGATCCATCGATGAGGCTATTATCCAAGGACTGACTATACCCACCGTTCGGTTGCAACATATGCGCTCAGGCAGTACGTGGCTCGAGGGAGGAACGTTGGGTAAAATTGCTTGGACCGAGGACGCCTAAAACGATTTTCGCAAGCCCTCTACTTCTAGATATAGAGTGTGAACCAGTGTCATATGGAAGGAAGTGTGGCTCAATGAGAGTAAGGTAGTTGCGACTGCGGCATTCCTGTAATCTACCCTTAAATGTACCTAATATGGTTTGTCAAGGAAGCGCCAGTCTTAACTCGAGGGCTGACAGGGTGCTAGGACTAAAACCAGGGATGGCAAGACCATGAAATATCCTGTCCACCAACGTGGATCGTGCTTATCCTGCTTTTTGTTAGAATGTAAAGTATAAGGATCTACTTTGTTGGAGACTCACAAAACAGCATAACGAAAGATTCTCGTCCATTCCCCATGTTTCTTGACGAATGCCGTCAGCCAAGTTCTGGAATGTGTAACAATTATGGCGATCGAATCTCGGCACGCATGTTGAAAAGCCGTTCGCGACCGCCGTATCTCTTGGTGTCAAGTTGAGCCTCAATATACTCGCTGTGATCCAGGAAGCGGCTGCAGTCAGAGCAGGTAACCTGTTCCTCTCGGGAATGAACGGAGACATCCATGACTTGATTGGCTACCGCCGAGATGCATTTCGAGGCGAGTTTCAGATTAAGGTGGTCTTCAATTGGAAGTTCCTTGATGATCATGGTCAGGATCTCGATCGGAAAATGCATGCTGTAATAATCATAAGTAGGGTCCACGTTATCTGAGGAAGTCTATGGTTGTACTTTTGGATGATTATATTTCGATATCTGCTTTGGATTGTGTTGCTGGCGTTCAGCTACAGTGGCTATCACGTAGTATTAGTAACGACCAAGTCAAAAAAGGTTGTTCTGGTACTCGCCTTGACGATGAGACAAGATCTACTAAGTTGAGGAAATTGACTGATACACAAGAGAACAAACGTCGGGAAGAGCTTTCGGACTTGAATAGTGTAGACTTTACAGCTACTTGTGAGCCCTATTCTCAAGAGGCAGTCCCGGGAAAGTACTTACCTATTGCAATACAGTAAGCCTGATTGAGCATCCAAGTATTGGGTGAAATTCGATGGATCAACTTGGTGGTCAACGACTTGCTGTTGCCCACTTTAGCTCTTGAGTGAGCTGCTGTCAGCTTTTGGATTAAAGAAAGAATTTAGAGCTCTTGGTGCGCCCCTTAACAGTAAATGATATCGCAAGCGAATGACTGAATGGCGTTAGTGCATGAGCCTCGGAATATCAAAGCTCCTGGTGTTGGGAATGGTACCTAGCTTTCAATCGAACTTTGTAAAGGTGTTTTGAAGGGACTTACCAGGATCTTGAGATCTGTCATGAAGGCGGTAATTGGTCCCCAGATGCTCACGATAACGACGATTTTAGTGGCAGAGTGTGAGAGAAAATATTGAAAGAACAGTTTCTGTGGCCAGGAAGGTTGGTTGCATGATCCTCTCACGGTTTCAGTCGTAACTCTGAATGTACAACTCGTTCACGCACAGAGAAGTTAATCAGCATGCACAAACAAAGAGACATGAGAATAGACGCCTTGAGCTTCAATTGAAGAGGTCTACGAGGAAGGTTCCTTGCATGAGAATCTACAAGTCTAATACCACCATGGTCGAAGAGGCGTTCTGACGTTAGGGACAGAGTGCCCTCTGACGCAACGGAAGACAGGCAGAAAGAGCCCAACAGAAAGACGACTGCCGATAACCGCATTTCCTACCCACTGACGCTCTTAATACTTCGGTTCACACCCTTCTCACCCTACCTACGTTTGCCTACAATCGGTCTTAGCTCCTGCCCCGACCCTAAAACATCCCAACTGGAAACAAACACCGAATCGTTGCCTCCTCGCCACAGTCCAAATCGCTATTGGCTGTGCTGCGAGACTGTCCATAACGTACTCCGTTGCACATTCACCGCACAGGCAGCGTAAATTTGGATAGCCGTATGCACACTCAGGATGAACCGACATTCACGATTGGTGGAGGAATGGTGTCATATCTGAAGGCAGACCTATTCAATTACTACTGAGCATATGTGAGGGATTGGCTAATACCAAAGTACGTCCAGAAGAGACAGAGACGCTATAGACTTCGGTGGAGTTTCTGAAGACTGCAAGCAAAGCGCCTTCAGGAGCGATCAGTGTTTGTGTGGCGCCTTCAGTGAAGACGGTAACAACGGACGGGACTGAGAGAGGTGGAGAAGATAGATGGGATGCAGTGTAATAATCATTTGCAGAGCTGATATGAAACAGTGCAGGGTCAAAATCACAGTTTCACCCATGGCAAACAGGGCCAAAAGAGAAGAGGAGGAGTACGACTTGCACGCACGGTCCTTTCGACAGTACAGTATTCAAACAAATACATTCCTCCCAGTACTACAAGCATGCCAAAACCCATCCGTCCTCGCCTCCAACGTCTGCATTGTCTATGATAACGCAGTCCAAAGACTTCTTACATCCACATCCTCTACCCAGCAGAACCGTCATAAAATACTCCCAAAGTTCCCAATAGCACCTTCAGCCCCAACTTCCTAGCATGTTCATTCCCTCATTTCACACCGGTTCCTAACAACCACAACACTTACAAAACAGCTCCATTCAAGGATATCGTCAGTATAGTCAAATGTCAAAGCAGTGCCACCGACGATGGTGGGGTTTGGTGGCTATGAATCTTGTGTATGTCAGGGGAGCCACGCTAAGGGTACAAAGACAGATGAATAAAAACCTACAAAGAGAGTCATGCAGTGCCATTCCATCCACCACACCATATCACTCCTACCACCCCCCCTTCTCTATCTCTACCCCAACTCCCTCATCACCTCTCCTATTTAAAAAAAAACCACCCAAACTCACTTCCCCAACAAAAGCCCTCTCGCCCCCTTAAACCCAAATGACTCATCCTACCCTTCATACCACACCCAACCCGCAATGAAAAAAACACAAGCACCTCGCGCGTTTAGCTTGCTTTTTTTTAAAAAAAAATAGAAGGGGGTCGGGGAGGGGAGGGGGGGTAATCTGGGTACATATGTTTATCTTTGCCGGTCGTAAAAAAATATATTTGGAGGGGGGAAAAAGGACGGTGTTGGAGGATGTTCTCGGTATCAAATAAACTCGGTTCAAGTACTGTAGATATGTATGTACTGTATGTACTGTATGTAGTCCGGTCGTAAAAGCTAATACGTTCACTCAATGAGGGGTATCGATTTCACAGGAAGCTGAAGTAGTCCAGAGGTGGGGGGGGCGTAAGTACGGTGACCCGCTTTATCGAGCGTTGGGGTGGAATACAGAGGTGTGCAAAGGCAGCAGAGCAACAACCAGCTATGCATGTGATTGAGCGCTCGCTATTGGTACCGCAACCAGAGTACATAGCCAGGACAATCGAGCACATCCAATGCTCGCAAATGTGCGCGACTACTGAGCTATGTATGTGTTGCTGCTGTTTTAAACGCTCCCTATGTCTGCGATACCAGGTGCCATTCTGCCCATCACACATGTGCACACAAAACCCGTCCAGTGTCCCGGATTTCTCACGTGCATGGCAAAATCCTTCAGTAGCCATCCCTATACCTCCTCCAGCGCCGAGCAACAATGCCTTATGAACGATGCACTCAGAGCACCATATGTCCAACGCCAGCATCTCTGTACTCAAACGCCTTTGGACATGCGAATGAGCAAAAGCGTTTCCTGCCATACCATCGTGCTGTCGTATACTGCGTCGCAGTTTATGTGCCGCTAACAAGAAACAATTACCTATCCTACAACCTTCACGTTCCTGGAGCGTCGGCCATGCTCTGTTTCCGCTCCCTTGCTGTCAGCCCGCCGTGGGCTTCCCAGTTATCCAACAGACGGCCTACTTCCTTGAAAGAAACGGGTTTGGTCATGAAGAGGTCGACGCCGCTCGTAAAGGCCTCTCTTTGGTCGCGGCTGGATGCTAGACCTGTGAGGGCGATGATCAGGGCGGGGGATAAGGGAGAGGGTTTGGGGATGTCGTCGGCGGTGGCGGTTTTGGAGGTTCGGCCACGCTTTTCTTCGATGTCACGGATGGCGCGGGTGGCTTCGAAGCCGTTCATGACGGGCATGCTGATATCTGGGAGGGCAGGTAAGTATGGAGCAAATGAGTGCTATAATGGCTTCTTACCCATGAAGATGATGTCGTAGCCTTCCTTGTTGTCTTCAGCCGCCTCAACAGCCAGGTGTCCATTGTCTGCCGAGTCAACCAGTGCGTACTTCCTCTTCTTCATGAATGTTTCAAGCAGTCTAAGGTTGATTTTGTTGTCATCGACTAATAATAACCTTGGGGGCCGCTTCTGCACGTCTTCAAAAGTTGTAATAGTGGAACTGCCTGGCTTTGTACTTCGTTCTGTCGTCTGCGTTGAAGATGGTAGAGTAAGGTCTGGTGTGGCTGACTCTACCTCAATTGTAACTATCTCTCCGGTTTTCGTAACAGGCGAGGTGTATGGAAATGCAGACTTGGTTATGTACGGTTCAGTCACTCTCTGATCTAGACTAGGACGTCTTGATTCCCTCCTCGTCAGGTCAATACGAAGGCGTTGGGAGGGGGTTGGCCTAATTTTCTCATCGCCATGACCATCCTGAGATGGGAACGGGAAGTCTTCGCCGTCCTTACTTTGATAATCGCCAGTAGCACCAGCAGACGAGTTTTCAATAGCCATTTGTGCATTGGTAGAGTCAGCCGCTGTTACTCCATTGCTTACTTGGACCGTCATGGATGTGTGCTCGGTCTGGAGCGTCATCTCTTCGAATTCGGGAATAACAGTTTCAGCCTCTGAATTAGCTGGACTTTCTCCCCTAATCAGACACGCCGCTGGGGCTAGTCCGTCAGAGACGGATTTCGCCTTGTCGAGACATGTGTACATAGCTTTGGCGAGTTTGTAAGGTCCGAAGGGTTTTGAAACAAATTCCATGGCCCCAAAAACATGAGTATGCAATTTCTTATTACGAGAGCTGTTGCTAGAAAGCACAATCGTCGGGGATCTACGGTAACTTTGCTGCGACAATGCTGCGAGATTCTTTTCATCCACGATGACAACATCCGGAGCGGAAGCAGACGACGGGGACACGGCTTCGAGGTTGAACCAGTCCTCAATGTATTCTTGGAGTACCTGAGCTGTATTTGTGGACTGAAGAGTTACTTCGGTCTTAGGATCGAACCCGTAAAGGGCGACGGATCTTCCAGGGTACTCAGCTTGTAATGCGCTGATCGAATCATCGTAAAGGCGCTCAAGGGAATTTCCACTACTCGGCGTTGACATAGGAGTGTCAGATTCAGGTGCTCGCTTTAGCGGCAAACGGATCTTGACCTCTGTTCCTTGACCAACCTGACTCTTGATGTCAATGGAGCCCCCAAGCATATTGACTATACTTCGGACGATCGACAAGCCTAGCCCAGTACCGCTGGCTAAAGTGTCCTCTTGACAGAAGGCTGTAGATGTTTAGCTAGAGGTTTGATTTTACAGAAGATATAAAGATGACATACGTGTATACAGACTCGTACGGAGGTACTCGCTGGAAATGCCCTTGCCGGTATCAGTAATCTTAACCTCTAGCATTCTTTCGTTTTTCTCTTCCGCTCCAGCGTCAATAGCTAGCTCATCGAGCGCCAGTTTGACAATTATCATTCCCTTCTGCGTATACTTGAGCGCGTTACCCAGTACATTCATGATGACCTGTATGTTCGTCAATATTATGAAAGCACATGGATGGCAATATACGGTGACAGCTTAGCTAATCGATTATATATGATAACTTATAAAGAGCAATGACTTTAAGGGGTGAAAAAACAGATCAAAACTACAGAGACAAAGACAAGACTTACCCGCCTTAGTGCTCCGGGTTGCGTAGTAAACGTGTAATCGGCATGAGCAATATCTAGCACGACTTCGATGTCCTTTGCAGCAAGCTGTTCGCCACCAGATCCAGCTAAAAGAGATCGCTTGCTACCACGGTTAGAGTATTTACCCCTCGTATCGCTTGAGAAATCGGCGAATTCTGCTGAATTAATGTCCTGGTAGACCTGGCCTGCATAAACCCCTTCAATGACTTCTTCTGTGACCGCCGCAACATCAATAATGGCGTAAATGTTCATCAGAGGAGGCGCTTCTTTCTGCATTACCCGTTTCGCTGATGTTCTAGCTGATGCTGTAAAGTTGGTCCGAGCACCCGTCCTAGGCTTTCTGACGTTACGCCAGTTGCGTTCAAAGGTATTGATCTTACTGAAATCGAGAATGTGATTAATGGTATCTAAAAGAGTCCTGGAACATGAGTGGACCGTGGATATGAGACTGTTTTGGAAGTTATCGACATCCGTCTCCCCAAGAAACTCTGCGCTTGCAAGTATGCCATGCAGCGGTGATCTAAGCTCGTGCGAGATAGAACCAATGAAGTCTCCCTTTTGACGATCCGCAGATATACTGGAAAGTCGGGAGACCTCTGCCATTATACTATTACCAAAGGCATTCAGGAAATTGAGCTCAGCTTCTTCGGAGAAAACTTGGCGAGCCGAGGTTCCCCAGACAAAGCAACCGCTGAACCACCTCGCGGAACTAGCATCCCATAGAGGTGCGAAGAGTAATTGGCGTACGTTTGGAAAATGTTTTCGTAGCAAGTCCGCTTCCAGGCGTTTTCTTTTAGAGTAAGTGGTCCTGCTGCCTGAAGGCTTCTGCGGATCCCGGGGCGATGCACTGTCGTCCTCCGATGATGAGAGGTTACCGTCTACATCAAAGCCCCACAGTTTGCCTCGAGGATAACGTTGAAGGAAGCTCTGCAACAGATCTTCATTCAATGGGCTGAATGACTTAATGCCGGTCATCTTAGTCACAGGGCTCATAGCTCCCTCAGAGGTAGAAAAGCTGATTACATCTGCCGGTTTCTGGTACATCCGATCCACTAAAGTACCGCCAAAGCTGCTTTGCCTGTAGACCGCTTTGATTGCTTCGTTAGAACTTGATGGATCATTCTTCTCGATGTCATTCTTAGTCTGGTTTTCGTTAAACGCTGTAGAACTATCAGAGGATCTGTCCTCACGCCCGTGGAAACCAATAGCTGTGTCGAGAAAGACAACGCCTCCTTTACCTCGAAGATCCAGAGATTCCCTGAGAAGATTTGCTGCGCGTACAAAGGTTGAACGCTGGCCAAGGTCAGCATCGCCACGAGCAGCCCTACTCTCATTTTCATCTTGAGAGTCATCATGGTCGTCCGAAGGGGTGGTGTTACTTGAGAACTCCGTTTTCGGTGGGACATGATCTGGCGCAACTTGAGGTTCTTGGCTGTCAGAGCTACGCATTACCCGTGGACGACTTTCGCGCTTCTTCAAGCCATGTCTAGAATTCAGGACTGAGGTGTCGAAAGTGTGGTCTTCTATATCGAAGCGACTCTTTCCTTCTACAAACGCATTCAACCCCCTTGACATCCTCATCGCCCTTTTGCGCTCTTCTGCCTCGCTGTTTATTTCCATGTGCTTCATAATCGTTCTAGCAATGGTACCGAGGAACTCCTCTTGATCTGCGCTCAGACGGGCTCGTGGCTGATCATCAATGATGAAGAGACTACCGATGTTTACATCTCTCTTTGTGGTTAATGGCGTGCCAGCATAGAATCTAAAGTAGGGCGGCCCCGTAACGAAGGGCAGTTGATTAAAACGGGCATCTTCACTTAGGTCTGTGACTGTAAAACACGGATATCCTCCCGGACTTTGTGGTAACTCGATGGTTTTCTGCGTGGAAGTGAGCTGGTGTCTCGGGATATTCAATTATTCTTGATATCATACCTCACAGAGCCTCCCTTGCTTATTGACAGTTGAGCAGCCAATCCATAAGCTGTCGCCGGCCTCTTCACATTTTTGGTCATCGGCAAGGCTTAATGTCTTGGTCGACTCAGCTATGAAATATTGATGCTCCTTGTCGATGACGCTGATTTACAATCAGCAAGAATTTCGAACGATGGCAGGCTCCTTACCTAATCATCGCTCTCTGTGCGTTCAGGCGAAGAGCACATAGTTGAGCTAGGGCAGTCAAGGTCGTATCAGGTGAGGATACTGCATCGGCACTCAGAGTGTTCTGAGCAAAATCTGCAAGGTTCCGTGATGCGACTTCTGGCGAGCCGACTGGGCTGCTTGGGGGCTGGAAGTAGCGGTATAGTTCACGTTCTCTGGTATTATCAACCTTTGTGGAGGCACTTTGCGCGATTGTCATTGCGACTCTTGCTGGTAGCTGAGAAGCTTTCCAAGTCCGGGGGGCAAAGGAAGATGCTCCTCCAGGACTTCAAGGAGTAGTAGCGACCAGGTCTGTACCTAAGCACTCCATGAATGGGGTTTAGACAACAGTATCCTTCTGGGTGATCTTGTACATGCTTTCAGTTTGCAGTACCTTAGTGCTTGTAGAACGCGGTGAATAAGGTAAGATACACCGTGGTACTATCGATACCCTATGCTATCGACGCGAAATCCTTAGCGGTCGATCACCAGCTTTCTTTCCCCCTACGTCACTTGTCGACAGGGCATGCACATATCCAGTAAATTCCCAACCGATAGCCAAATAACTTCGTGCGCCAGGTCAGCTTCTGGACTGAGTAGTTGATTCAAGTCTGGAAATCATGGAATGATGAGCCCAATTCAAGATCAATGCTTGAATCATCTCATGGAAAATATGGATTCGGACATCTCAGGGGAAACCGGCTATTCTTTCCTGACTTGCTGCACCCCCTAGTGATTAACCAATCGGCATCTATAAGCTCCGACTCTTCGAGATCAACACATGAACTGACCTTACCACCTTACCTACCTACTCGACAAGATCTTTCCACACCCCCCGTTCTCAAAAATATCCCGGACCACATCTTTGCTTAAAACGAACCCCAGAGACTCACTCGCCATGCCACGCCGTGGCCATGGGCCCTCCGATGCCACAAGGAGGCTTATAGCCACTTTAGATATCACGTGCGAGAGGGTACGTATAAACTGGATCTTGAGCTCTTATAGCTAAGTCTCCATACTGATGAACCCAGCTGTCTTATAGTCCAAAATGCCCCCCCAGGGACTGCATATTCGTTCCAAAAGGTCAGCTATAAGACGCAAACACTAAGAAAGGAAGCTAACTTTGGTAGGAAATATTTATGTGACTCGTCACTGGTGAGTTACCAAGAAGTCAGCCTTTCTCAAGCGCGGCTCTAACTTTTTCCAAAGCCGAGACCTCACAAAACAAGCGGGAGAAACACTCTACGTGGTCTTTGTAGGTCCTCTTGTCCTGTTACCCGTATATATACCTGACCTCAGCAGAAAAACAACACTCATGAGAGGCTTGGCCTTCATTGCCCAAAGCAGATTTACGAAGCCGTCGAAGAAGATGCTGCGGCCTCGGCTAAAAAACGCCAACGGGCAGTGGAGACCAAAGACCATCGAGATCTTGCACGCGCTCGTCATATGCTCTCCCGCCACTTTCCAAGAATTCCCAAAGACTCGGCAGAAGAAATCCTAGAACATGGCTTTCTGAAAGGTAGTGGTCGCGTGGGAAGATCGATGATAATTGACGAAGAGATCAAGATTGAGTTAGCTGTGAATGCTCATATTCGTCATCGGTTCACAAACTATGACTCTCTTTATTCTCAGATGAAAGCAGACAATGCAACGGGCGACCTTAAGAAGACAGCGAGGACAAGTGTCTATGACCAAGTGAAAAAGATAGCGCAGTCTTGGCGTGAAATTGGTGTTCCCACGTCCATCATGAGTTCAGACGTCTCCAAAGAGATGACAGGCGGATTGAAAGGAAATAAGAATAGAGATGGTGCATCTCACGAGCAATCAGACAACCAAGATCAAAATCTCAATAGCAAGCTGTGGCCAAAATACGGACTGCCTCCACAACGCCAGGCAGCGATGGTCGCCAAACTTATCTCCTTTGCAAATTGCAAACAACGGAAAGCCATAGAATGCCCGGGTCATCCAGCTGCTTCGGACAATGATCCTATCGAACCTCAACGAGAACATGGCCATGTATCACCCACACATACACTCGAGCGAGCACTTGACCACATGAATCTAGACGATGAGACTTTTGGAGTAAAAAGCCGCCCAGATCTCAAGAACACATCGATAGATCCTATGATAGCTGCAACCGATACATTTCGACATACGTACCAACATCATCTGCAGGACGTCCCTAGTGCTGGATCGAAAGGCGAAGGCCCCGTAAGGCCTATTATAGCAGAGGTATACGAGGAACAGGCAAAGGAGGATCTTGAGATATTGAAGCGTGATTTCTCCCATAGGGAGCACATGACTCAACGGCAGATCCAAGAAGTGGTGAGATTGCACAAAAAGCGATTCCAGGAGGATTCCCAATATGCTCCTGTTATTGAGCTCAGAGGACCTGAAGATGAAACTCAACGTGCTGCTAGACTGGCAGCTCGTAGGACCGATCCCAGACGATCAGCCAAGATAGCGCTTCGGAAAGAAAATCGCAGGAAGGATACCATGGAAGACCTGAGAAGATACAAAGTAGGAGAAGAGCTTAATTTACCAAAAAAGCGGATGAATCGGCTTCGGCGACTTCTGAAGAACGAACATGCGGAGGGAGAATATGCCAGTCTGGGATATAGGGACACGCCGGAAAAGCATTTGCGAGCCTTTAATGCAGCAGAGAATTTTGCAACTGTACCCCTTACCAATTCAAAAGAGGAGACTATCATGCTGCCAACCCAATCTAGAAGTGACGCGTCATCGATGCTGGTCGTGCCTTCTTCGACTACACCGAACGAGGAGGACATAGCTGAGTGCGAGGGGTCCGACAGCGAACTAGAATGGATGGATATTTCCTGAATTGTGTTTAGGAGGATTGGATAGACACGGTACCCACAAGGGCGTTGTGCTTGGCCAGCGGTATCAGAATGATTCTCGTGCGGATTTGGCAGTGACGTGGCTGTGGACACACTGTGATTAGGCCTTTGTCAGAAGAAGAGCCGATCTACACAGGTTCGAGATTAAAAGTTACGGATGTTCTAGAATGTACATATGTATTTCATTAGCAGACTTCCGTTCGGCGAGGTTGTACTCGTACGGATGTAGCCGTGGCAGGTGTTGATCAAATAAGCTTTAGGTAGTACGGTAAGGTAGACGGTTGATCTATAGGTGCTAGCGTCAGCCTTGCCAGGCTTTTAGAGGAAGATCCAAATGCCACGACAGCACGAGATCTACACGACATATTGTGGTCGAAATGGCTTTTTGTGTGACGAACATACTCTAAGCTCTGCTCTGCTCCACGTACGTGGTGAGTAGACGACATACCAACGCAATTATCCCCAGGAAGGACTGCCTTCAATGCGCCCCAAGACACTTACCATATGTCTAGAAGATGCCCTCAAACCAACACCCTATCCTTGCCCTCCCGTACTCTGTTCGCGCTGAAATCCAGGACACACCTCCTTTGACCAGCTATCTTCTGCATCTCATCTCTATTAAACGTTCCAATCTTTGTGTGTCAGCAGATGTCAATTCGACTTCCGTCTTGCTACGTCTAGCCGAAGAAGTTGGAGATTACATTTGCGTACTTAAAACCCATTCCGACATTATCGATGACTTTTCGGAAAAGACGATCAAGGGCCTTACAGAAATATCTCGGAGAAAACGCTTCTTGATTTTCGAGGATAGGAAATTTGGTGATATTGGCAGTATGTTAAACCCGTGTCAAATGTATCTTATCGAATGCCGGTAGATCGGATTCTAAGACAAGCGAAACAGGCACAGTCCAATCACAGTACACCCGCGGCCCCCTCTCAATCGCCACCTGGGCTCACCTAACAAATGCCCACATCTTTCCAGGCCCCTCGATCATCACCGCACTCCACTCCGCCGCAACTACGACCTTGACATCCCTCAACCAATCTGTCTTCACCGAAATAAGTACCGGCACCCCTCGCCGCAGCCTTGACGGCGACACCACCGAAGACGAAGAGGAAGACTCTGCCTCGATCACAATCCCAATTCCAGACTCGCACCATGCCCGCACAAACAGCTCCGTCACAGCCGTAACCACCATTTCCCAAACCTACGAACCTTCACCGCCTGTGCTTGCCCGCTCTTTCTCATCCGGCGATGGCGATATCGAACCCGGCGACCGCGAACAAGCGCTCCAAGCGCTCGGCCCCCCACCACACGTCAGAGGCTTGCTCCTCCTGGCCGAAATGAGCAGCGAAGGCAACCTTATGACACCCGCCTACACCAGCGCCTGCCTCTCCGCCGCCCGCGCCCACCCGGACTTCGTCCTCGGCTTCATCTCCCAGCACTCGCTAAATCAAAAACCTACCGACGCGTTTCTAAACATCACACCAGGCGTTTCTCTTCCACCCGAAGGCGAGGAAGACGATGAAAGTAACAAAGGGGATGGCCTGGGCCAGAGATGGAGGACACCCGCGGAGGTTGTGGGCAAGGAAGGGGCGGATGTTGTTATCGTAGGAAGGGGGATACTAGGGGCAAGGGATAGGCGGAGGGAGGCGGAAAGGTATCGGAAGGAGGCGTGGGGGGCTTACGAGCGGAGGATTGGGAGGGGTGGGGGATGAGTGGGTGGTTTGGGGGGGTTAGGGGGGTATATACGTTGGTTATGAACATAGAGATTCATATAATTCATGAGAAAACGGCCGACCATACTTCACTATTACAACAACCACAACCCCCCACTTTCCGGTTTTATTTACCAAAGTCCCTCTCACCCAAAAACCCGCTATACCTTTTCTCCCCCCCGGTGCTCTTTCCCCCACTCACTCCCTCCGCCGCCCCTCACTCCCCGCCACCCTCACCACCATCCCTCAGACCCCTCAAACCAACTCCCACTACTTTTCAAGCAGATTCATAAAACCATGAACTCCCCACATGATAGCACCACCAGCAACAAACAACGAAGAAGAACCAGCGGAAGCGATAGACGTGAGTGCGAAGGGTGAGTTGGCCGTAGGATGAGAATTCTTGTCTCGCTGATGAAATTTTGGAGCGGCTGATGGGGGGTTTTTTTTGTTGGGATGTTGAGGACTGAGGTTTTAGGTGGGTGGGTGGTTGGGGTTTGGAGGTGGAGAGGTTAGAGGATGCGGACGTGGATGTGGAAGAGGATGTGGAAGTGGAAGAGAAGATGTAGGAGAGAGTGCGAGCTTCGGCTACTATAGTACATTTTATGTTGGAAACGGGGTACGTATGCACATACGTATGAACATACGTATGCTCATACGTATACCCCGGCGGTTAGTTATTTCCGCTCCGGCCGAAGCGGCTTGGCGCTAGGGATATTTATCCGTCCTCCCACTTCTTCCTTCATCTGTATGCTCTACCATATATGCTCTACCTACTAGATAGTCAATATATCTACATGCACATATTCGCTCTGATCCTCATATACCAATAGGTTATGAGCCCGGATTAGCTCTATTCCGCTACCGCAAACAAACCTAAGGGCAGAATTCGAAGCATCAAACTCGCTGTCACCAAATCGGCGGAAATTCCCCTATCGATCATATTCCACAAAATAACCCTCATATTTCAATCACAATAAAAGATTCAAAGAACTATCATGTCTCGAAGCTAAAGAGAAGCGAGAACTATGAGTCATGAAAGAAGAATATAATCAATGTCTTGAAAGTCAAAGATCTCTGAATGATCATCTCAGAAAAGCTGAAGAAATCGACATCACTGTCATTTGATGTCTTGACAGCAGATAAAAAGAAGTATATCACTGATGTTCAACATTGAAAAGATAGAAATGACAGAATCAGCGATATAATTGACTTCAGCTGCGAAAAGAAACTCAGAATACATATAATCAAAGCAGAAAGCATCATCAAAATGTGATCTATTCTGAAGACTCAATATGAGCAGTTGAATTT
>JAABUY010001501.1_pt1 | contig 31058 bp, 29 predicted proteins | sample 5560271 | NCBI WGS metagenome assembly JAABUY01 (sample SAMN10711886, study PRJNA513374) | rock metagenome | isolation source: Antarctica rocks | place: Antarctica: Victoria Land, University Valley | reverse complement strand
TGTTATGGGGAGGTTGTGAAAGGTGAGGTCGAGCCGGGGGAGAGGAGGTGTGTAATTTGAAATGTGTAGATGGGGAGGGATTCGGTGGCTCCTTCTCAAAGGTCGAGGGTTTTATGGGAATTTTTCCACATGGGGGCTGGGGCTGGAGGAGGTGGATGGGGGGTGAGATTGAGGTGGGAGGGTGGGAGATAGGGGAGAGGGGGGTGGGGGAGGGGAGGAAGGGAGGGAAGGGAGGGAGGAAGGAGGAAGGGAGGAAGGGAGGAAGGGAGGAAGGGAGGAAGGGAGGAAGGGAGGAAGGGAGGAAGGGAGGAAGGGAGGAAAGAGGGAAAGAGGAAGGGAGGAAGGGAGGAAGGGAGGAGGGGAGGAAAGAGGGAAAGAAAGAAAGAAAGAAAAAGCAGTTAGGGATTGTGATGAAAGGGAAAGAAAGGGGTAGAGAGAGAAGCGGAGGGGCAAAGTGGCGAGAAGGAAAAAGCGAGTGGTTTTTGCGATTCAGCTTCCTCATCATAAGCAGCAACCGTTCCCCGCACCCCCACCAAGCCCCAAAGAAAACAACATCCCCATGACCCCCCTCACATAACCACCGCAACATGGTCATCCATAAACTGATCGATATTCCCCAAAAAGCACGCCGCCACCACGCTGACGGCCCCAAATGCAATGCTCGTCAGATACACCCACTTGTAGCTCTCCGCAAACGCCGTCTGGCCCGCCGCCACCACCATCCGATACGCCGTCTCATTGCCCTTGATGCCGGGGATGAGCTTGAGCTCGTCGAGCAAGGAGGCGCCGGTGAGGGCGATGGCTTCGCCGATGAGGGTGGTGTTTTTGATGCCCAGGTGCAGGGCCATGGTGCCGCCGATGTAGTGTTTGGCGTTGGGGACGAATTTGTTGATGAAGACGTTGTAGTAGGTTGTGTAGCCGATGGAGCCGCCGATGACGCGGATGGCGAGGGTGAGGGCGGCGACGGTGGCGATGAGGTCCTGTGGGGGGGGTTTAGTAAAGCGAAATTTCGGGGAGGGATTCGTTGCTTGGGGGAACCTACGTCTGGGCAGATGATGGTGGTGATGATCGAGGCTGGAACGACAATACCGCCAATGCCGATGCCGGCGAGGACAAGGAGACCCCAGACTTGGTAGAGGTTGTCGACGCTGGCGACGGCGAGGCCTCCGCATCCTAGAGACGGTCAGTCTTCGCCTCCTGTGATCGAAAATGTTGTTGGAAGAGGTTGTTACTTGCCAGCTGTCATCAATATAGACGAAATAATCAGTAGCTCCTTATTATGACCCCGGAACACGCTGAGCAACCAAAGCACAACAAAAGCGCCTGTCAAGATACTGAATCCAATGGGCAAACCTCGGATTCCGACACCAACTGGGTCTTGGCCGTAGACGTTAAACGCCTGCGTGGGCCAGAAGAGCAAGACGGAGAAAAAGTTTGCTCCGGAGATGAAGGTGATGACAAGCGTAAGGATGAAGATACGGGGGTTCTGCTTTAAGCGAGAGGGAAACATGGGGAATTTGGCGAATTTCCATTCCCAGATGAAAAAGGCGGCGATGAGACCCACTCCGATGAGCAGAGGGGCCAGAACGTGAGCGGATCTCCAGGCATACTACGACCAGTCAGTGGTTTCAGTGTTTTTGCAATTGCCAGCATACCTGGTATCCTCCCCATTGAAGTCCTATGTTGCATTCAATCAGCTACGACCGATAAAAAGTACTGAGTCGAGGTACTCACCTGCCATGAAGAGGACCATTCCAGAGACGCTTAATAAACCCCCAACGAAATCAATCTGACGAATCGTCTCCATTGTAGTCATACCTAGAGAGTTCACTCTGGGCGGTGGATGGTAGAATATCACGGTCATGACCAGGCCCACTGCGTTCCAGACACCACAGAGAACGCCGCAATATCTCCAACCAGAACTCGAGGCAATCAATTGCGCCCACAATACTGAAGGGCAAAATGGGATGATGGTGAAGACCAGGATGGCGACGTACTTGCCACGCTTTCGAGTGGGAGCCAGTTCGGACGTCACCGCCAATGCCGTAAGTTCCAAGATACCAGCACCTATACCAGCCAGGGTCATTCCACCTGTGATTGCATCAGTATGGATTCGTCGGCTTGGCTTGGTGGGCTGACCGATGAACGGGTTCATAGCCTTTGCAGTCGATGAAACGATCATTCCAAGGACGACAAACATCGCACCGATGATAGCCACCCATCGGCGACCCATGATATCCGACATGGACCCAACAAAAGGGCAGACACCTGCGAGGGCTAGAAGGTATGCAAGGACCTTGTTCGAGATAAGTATGTGGATCCTCCGAGAGTACTTTCATGGCAACGTACAAACCAAATCCATCGATCTGCTCCACCGATATCTCTGTATATGTAGGGAGGAATACCACCTGAATATGGTCAATGATGCGCGTGCAAAGGCTGCTGCGGATGACTTACCAAAGATGTAGACAGGAATCTGCGAGCCAGTCCAAAGGAACGCCATGGCAACCAAGGACATGATCCTTTTCAAGGACATCTTGTATCGCCATCAGCTTCCAATCTTTGCTAATGTGTAGAATATCGTACCGGTGGCTCATGCTCATGATCTTCGCCTTCGACAAATGTCCCTGGAACCCAGCTCTGTCAATGTCCTTCCAACCGAGGAACCAGAGCAGTCGAAGACCTACGCAAGCCATCCTTTTCATAGTAATTGGCATGTCCCGGCACTCTTTCGTTTGTACGAATGGCCTCCATATGGGCACCAGCACCTTCTTTCTCCACATCGGCTGGCGAATGCGCCGAGCCATCGGAGCTCGTTTTCATGTTGGGAAGAGGGATACAAGGATGGAGCACAATACTGTGGCTGATAGATATTCCTCACCAGTCGAGGTCCAAGAACGCGGGCAAGAGAGATGGCAATGTAGGTGGGGTGGGATGGTGAGTAGAGAAAAAGAAGAATGTGACTGGATGCGCTTGGGTATCATGGAGAAGCCCAATCGATCGTACACACAGCAATTGAGAAGGCTTGAGGAAAACGTACATATATATGCAGCCCGAGGGACCTTTGATCATGCAATCGACCCAAGCTAGATACAGTGCTGCAAGTACAGGCAAGATGCAGAAACGGCATTGGCTGCCCTTTCCAGATCTTCCACCCAGGATATGCAGCGGTAGATCATAATGGCCCATGGAAACTAGAGAGTAGCCAGGGTGTTATCCAACGCTTGGGGCCGGAGACAACAACAACAAGCTCATAGATGGCATCACATTATTTGAGCTGGAGGTACTGTACATGATTGGTGCATGGTAGACTGAAGCGCACTGCATGCACGGTCACTAAAGTAGTACGTGAAGGGTAATAGAGTAGTACTATTCCGTACAGGTAATACAGACGGGATCGAAGGTGTTTTGTTTGTTTGGAGCATGGCGGGGGGGCCAGAAGGTGGCTGCTGCGGGGTGCTGTCAGAAGATGCGCTTGTCGGTGTTGGGCTTCTTCAACCCTGACCCTTGACCCTTGACCCTTGACCCTTGACCCTTGCCGCCAGAATGCGGGGAACCGAGGCTCATTCTGCCCACGTGTAGCGTTCGCAGTAAGGTACAGTAAGTCGTTGGAGAGTTATATTATATTAGGTTCGATTCCTAACAGCGCTGGTACAATGGTGTTGTGGTTATCTTTCTTCTTTGCAGTACTTAGTAGACAGTACCTACTTAGTGAACATCCACGGTCGAGAGAGAGCACCGTTGCTTTTGCGGCTGATGGTGGGAGGCAAAGGGAAGCCTTCATCTTCATGATCAACCTGATGGATGGGTGGGATGTGGTTACACAAAGCGGGGTCGTTCGATCCTCAATGCATTGATATTATTGATATCATTGATAGCATTGATATCATTGCTTATTATTCCTATCCCCCAGATTAATTAATTGGAGCTCGTCCAGACGTGCATCTTTCTTTTTCCGATTTCATTGCTGATGTCGTCAGAGACTTGTGTCCTTTTATCTTTCTTGCGGGCTAGAGAATAATACATGTTCCTTATCGTCGATAATCGGCACTCGAGGTGCATTCTACCTCAGGAGTAGATTGCGATGAGAAACCTGTCGTCATCTGGAATCCTGATAGCAAGCAAGACGCAAAGTCCGTGTGCGTGGTTATTCATGATTAGCAACGACTGCGCTTGCGACACCGACCTTATGTCCTCGACCGCAAATGGCCGCTGACATATCACACACTCAGGTCCCTTGCCATACGGGATCCGAGCCAATGCGATAGATCTTTATTCCTCTTCGCTGACAAGAGCGTACCTCTTTCGCTCCTTCACATACTCTGTACTGGTTCTGTTGTCCGGAGTTTTTCTGTATTCCGACTTTTTCGATTTGGACATGGAAGTTATTTTGTCTGCGGCTGCTTTGGCGCTGGTGACCTGGACCCCAGGGGATATGTAAAATGGTTTCGATACTTGGCGAATTGGTACAGAAAGAGGATCATATGTACGAGAAGGAAAATCCAACCTCTGCCTCCTTTGCCCTTGGTCCTAATCCATCGCTCACCCCACAACACCGACCTTAGCTCCCATCCTCAGCCCCCTCATCAAATCCACGCACCCCCTGAAATCGACCCTCGTCCTATCTGCAGGCATATACTCGCCACTGGCGATACACAGCACCTGCATGCCTCTGGCGTACGCCAACCCATGCAGCAATTTGGGCGTGATGAGGAAATACTGACTTCCTCCGTTTCCCCTTTCTTCGTCCGCGGCCTGACCCTCCCCATTGACCTCATTATCTAGCCCTTGCGCAGACGCCTCATCGCTTCCACAAGCGATTGCCACCATCCGCTTATGCACCAATCGCTCGTTTCGGGGGTCCATACCTTGGTTGATTTCGTCAACGACACGAAAAGGGCTTCTGGTCAGAGCCTGCAAGCTCATCAGATAGAATATGGTGGATACAGCACGCTCTCCGCCGGATTGTCGATGGGAGTCCAGGGTAGTAAGAGGTTCGGATTCTCTGAGAATACACGGGTCAGTCGACTGCGAGAGTAGGGCAGTGAAAAAACAGGAAACATACCTGAACTTCACCTGGATCAGAATGGCCCACTGGTCAAAGTCCTGTTCATCTTTGAATATGCCCACTTCGCCGGCACAATTGATTTGCTTCATGTTGAAGGAGAACGAGTCGCTGATCCTCTTGACCAGCTTATCCAGCTCTGGCTCCCACTTGTTCCTAATCTCCCTTATCTTCTCGTCAAACTCGTCGAGGCCATGCTTGAACTCTTCAAGTTTCGCTTTGAGAGCGTCTATGCGCTTCTGCCTCTGCTCGAACTCTTTGATCACTCCGCCGTTACCTTCATGCATAAGCTCCAGCCTAGCCTTTTCACTATCAATCTCGTTCTCAAGCTGCTCGAGGGTCTGACCTTCGGGTAAAGCTTTCCAAAACTCCTGCAAAGCTACATCGGGATTTGCCAGCAGAGCTCGACATTTACGGAGAACAGCACGAGCTTCCTCCTGAGCAGCGTCAGTTTGACGAGCCAGTTCGTTGACCTCACTCTGTTTGGCCTCAAGGAGCGCTTTAACATCGCTGTTGCGGGAAATCAGGATCTCGAGATCGGAAGTAGCCTCTATAAGCATTAATTCGGCCTCATGAAGGGTATTGTGGGCGTTTCTCAGATTCTCAACGGCATCCGCGTAATCCAGGGCGGCTTGGACGCTTTCGAAGGTTGCCGCATCGTGTTGATCTGATATGTCCTGCACACGCTGCCTCGTGCCTGTCAATAGTTCTTGAGCCGTGGCAAGCTTATCCTCGTTTTGGGATAGCTTTGTAGGAAGTGCTTTGAACTCGCCGAGTATTTTTTGTTTGGTTGCTTTGTCCCGCTGCAAAGTTGCTTGGTCCTCTTCGTTTTGTTGCTTCTCCCCTCTTAGTCGCACGATCTTCGCTTGCGATTCTTCGATTTCTCTTTTGTAGGATTTGACCTCTTCGCCCCAGCCCTCAATATTTTCCTGAAGCTCTCGTTTCACTCGTAAGTCTACCGGCTGATCTGTCCAAATACGCGCTTTCCTTACATCACGTACTTGTGTGGATGTTGCGCTGGGCCCATACTCTCTTCGGCGGACAATCTTGTAACTTGACTTGCTTGTGACCCAGCTCTCGATGGGACTGTTCTGAAGAAGCTCATACTGCTGGCTGGTCGTGTCTCGTAGAGAGATTGCAGTTAGATGAAGTCTTATATCATAACAAAGACTGGCCAGTACAGGCTCAGGCCCGGTAAGATAGTCCAGAGCCCATCCTTCAAAGCCGTATCGCTTCGTCTCTTCAGGGTCGATAGTGGGGCGGAATTCGTCCAAACGACCTGTCATCGTTCTGATGTTGACTTCTGATAGTTTGAGGTGACCATGGAGCTCGTCTGAAAGCTTTTTGAAATCGTTGTTTGTTTGGACAGTAAACGAGAGGAGGTTGTTCTTTTGGAAGAGCGTCTCAACCAAGTCAACGTATCTTGGATCCGTGACAGCGCATTCCACTATCGGAGGGCCATAAATGGTCTTTTCAAATTCATTCTGATGTTGTTGGATCCATTCCCAAGCCCGAGACGTATCCCGTGAAATTTGGGCTAGTTTGCTGTTCTGTTGTCCGGCTTGAGATTCGAGGTCTTCGAGGTCACTCTTTGCTTGCTGAATTCGTGCCGATTTTTGTCTTCCACGCGTGGCTAGACCCTCCTGAGTTCTTTTCAATTCCGTAATCTCTCTTATATTCTCGTCAATTAGTCGGCTTTTTTCCCTCTGCAATTTGTTAGCTAGGTAAATCGGTCCATTGCACGGTGAGACACCCACAATTCGCTCGTTGTACGAAGACACATCAAGATCAGGGGGCGTTTCTTCCATCTGCTTCTTCAACCCTCTAATGACCCCGTCGAGTCTAGCTATTTCCTTCCTAGTCTCCTGGCTACCTTTACGTTCTGCGTCTTTGGCGTTACCAAACTCCACGGTCCGATCGTGCAAATTATTCAGCTTCCGATCAATACCATCTGCCGCTTGCTCTGACATTTTCATCATACGAGTCCGTTCATTGACAACAGTCTCAATTTGCTGCCGATAGAGCTGCTTCACATTGACAGCTTGTAGGGATGGCGCAATCTCATCTTCTAGGTTCTTCAGTTCATCAGCAGCGACTTTCCTCTTGTCTTTCGCTTCCTTGTGCTTCAGCCGTGCCCCTCGGTACTCCGCAAACGGCTTGGAAGCTTCCATCATCTTGACGCGGTCCTTGATTGCCTCTCGTTCTCGCATACGTTCCACATCTGCTTCCTGCATGCGTTGACGACCTTCAAGATTGGTAAGCGTGTCCTGATCCGATATTTGGCTAGATTGGAGTTCCTTTTGGTGTCGTCTAAGCTCTTTCAGGCTATCGTGCATATCTAGCATTTCTTGTGGCGCCACAGCTCTTTGAGTAGACCGCAAAAGTTCGACAGGCGTCATAGCAGCAAACTCTACGACTTTGTCTTGTGGAAGGAATTGGCATAGATTGTCGATTTGTATGGAGAACGATTTTGCAAGATCGAGAACGCCTTTCTTCGACGATGGTTTGCCATTTATCGAGAAATGGCTTTTGTTGCCTTCGCGCTTAATGCTGCACTGTATGATTGGGTTTCTCTTATACCGTTTACCGTCTCCTGCAAGTTCTATCTCGATCATGGCTTCTTGGCAGCCATGTTTAACAAATTCGGAGATATCTTTCGCCCGGCCAAGATGCTGCACCACATCAGTATGTCTCAATCCACAACCCGCAAGGATTATAGGGTTACCTGAGGGCTCCATCCCAGGCCGAGGCAGATCGCACACACGAGTGTACTTTTACCCGTACCATTCGGTCCAATAACCATGTTTAGGCTGGGGCCTGGAAGAAACTCTACAGCCGTGTAGGTAACAAAGTTTTCAAGCTTGACCCTGACGATAGATCCTGGCTGGTGTTTTCTACGAACACCTTTCGAGCGCAAAGCTTCCTCCTGTAGGCCGGTATTTTGATGTGCATTGTAGCCATTTCTTTGCTGGGAGGGAGACGCGTCGCCATTATGGTTAAGACGAGCTCGCTTATTACTTGCTGAGCTGGTCGCTGAGGCTGTTGCGATGCCTGGAGATTCCATCCATTCAATTCCATCAGGTTCATTATCTCGCCGTCGTCGAGGTGTTGTCGCCGAAGGCATAATGTGCTTTCCAATTTCTAAAACCGTGGATTCTGGGATTGGGTAACGCGACGTGCTTGCGCTAAAATTGGCGATGAGGGTAGTTTCGATTACATAAGCGCTCCAAGAGAAACCGACAATGCCGGCGTCCGTAGAAATATCTCCAGTTAGAAGAACTGAAGCAAGTAGGGCACGAACATGTTTAAAACATGTTTTTTGACTACCTTCTTTAGGCTAGCTCAAAGCGTGTTTTATACACGCTTTTTGATGAGGTTTAAAACACAGGGGTTATATTTATAGTAGCAAATTAATAGAGGGGTTAATTTGCCTGCAGGTTGACCTCTTCACCACGTAAAGGAAGCTTCAAAAGCATCTGGCCGTCGCTATTCAAATACTCGTTGAGGGTATCCTCGCTCGAAGGATTTAGCCTGGCCAAAGCAATTTCCTTCTGCAATAGTCTATCCTTCATTTCACATAGCTCCTCCTCATCAATTTCAACGCTCTGTGCGAAGCTTCCTTTATAGGTTCTTCGGCCGATTAAGCGTTCGTTCCGGTCATATGACAGTGACGACACTGAACAGTAGTAAGCCTTTCAGGTACGATTATCTGCTGAAAGTTATCGACGACGAGCTGGTTCAAAGGCCTATCGCCACGTTGCGGAGGCATTGCTGAAGGTAGAGAGGGTCTGCAAGCAGTTTAGCTAGTAGAACTGACGACAGCGAGGGGTCAACAGCAAGGTGAACCTTCCTATCATAATTCATGTCTAGCTTACATAATAAAAAACCAAAAAAGCGAAGCAAAAAAGCCGCTAAGAGGTATTATACATGCTTTTTGTAGAAAAAGCGGTTTTATTCGTGCCCTAGAAGCAAGACACACCTCGCAGCGCAACAAGCTTTGTTTCTACCAAAGATATATATCTTAGTTCTTTATAATCTAGTTCTGTTTTCCTGCACTTTCAGTTGACGAATGTTACGATGTTTGCTCATTATTTGCGCATACAAAGTAAATCTCATTGCATGAATATCAGATTCATGATCTATTTTATATACCTTACTTTTAAAACTTTTGAACTGTTCTTCAATGTAAAGTGCAACGAAAAAGCTGAATTCAATAACATTGATTCAAGTCTGATGCTGATTAAAACAAGACTTCTCGAAAAATATCGCAAATTGCTGATCAATACGTTACAATAAAAGAAATAGAGAAATATGATGAGTACATTGATCTTTGCACAGCCCTTCGTTACTGAGGATGCCGTGTTATAGACAAGAAGACCACAGATTCGACATTCTACGTTGACGTCAAGTCGGGAAGGATTGCGGAATATTCTGAGAATCGTTCTGCGAGACGTCAACGGGATCTGTTTAAGAGAAGGCAAGCCAACTGTAATGAGCCATCTGAAGAGCTCGAAGCCTTGAATCCGTCTCTAACGCCAATCTAGGCGGAACAGAACTTGCTGTACAATCGCCTCACTGCGCTAAAAAGAACACCAATGCGGGGAAACAAGCAGCTCATTGCTTGATTTATGCAACGCAGACAAAGCCTCTGTCATTTGTTTGCCTGACCTGATTGCCCTTTCCTTAAGATGTCTAGTGGTTTGGGCCAACCTGACGATTTCTTGCTTCAGTGTTCGAGCACGTCGCTGACTCTCTACTGAGTCGGTTTGAAGCTGCGTGGCCGTCTCCTCAGCTCGCTGTCTCCCCACTGAGTCTGATCGCGCCCGATCCTTCCAACTAACGAGCTCATGTGCTAGTCTGGTATTGTCTGCTTGAAGATCGTTGATTCTTGATATGGATCTAGTATCTAAGATTAAGAGTTTTGTAGACTAGTGAGTAATTTCAATTAGACATGAATACAACGGAAGAACAGTACAGTCTTACCTACCACTGAACTTCCTTCTTCATGTGATTCGAGGTACTGTTGCGGTACAGCCTCGAATATACCACCTACATCTCGACATGGCTTCATGTATGCTCCAATGGAACGCTAGCTTAATTGCTTCTTGAACAAGTGTCTTTTGGACAAATGTTCTTTCCCTGGCACCGCTGCCACGTGTATTCGTCGTTGTCACCTGGCATTAGACGTACTTGTGTCGGTTCAACCGTGATGTCTAGCTTAGTTTCTTCCAGTGTCGTCAGCAAGAGCCATTTCACGAGATATGACCCCATCTTAGTCAAATGGTTTGATAAGACTTTTCGGCATCTGCTTCTCCACTCAGCACGCTGCAATTTCCCTGATCTAGGGCGACTGTCATGGTTCATGGTGGAAGCCAACCGCCAACGATAATTTGAGCACTACTTGGGAGTTCGTGGTGCACGAAATGCTCCATAATTTGCGGTATTGCCAGCGGAGGAAGGGTGTGTTGAGATAAAGCCTGCCGAAGCTGACTGTCATGAACTTCCACACCATGATCGTTGATGGGATTTCTGGCGCTGTGCGCCTGCCAGGCGCCGTATTGACGTTCCCGCGCAGTTCAACTGACCCTAAGCCGAAGAAGGCGTGAAATATGTCTCATTTAATCGCAAGCGAGGTTAGATATCCTTTAGGGGAGGCGTATTCAGTTGATTGCAAATGGTCGAAGAAGAGACTACATTATCTTCCTGAAAGGAGTGCTCGTGCGGCCGACTAGAATGGTGAGTAATTTCACACCAATCTGACTCATGAGCAGCGCTGTCCGACGCTGCTATTCTGGATCCGTCTCGAAATACGGCGCAGGTCGCAGACGACCTATTCACGCCTCCGCTTCAGGACAGGGCTGACGAGCGTCTGAAAACAGACGTAAATATAGACGAGCAAATGCAGGGATTCAACATGACTTTTTTCAACCTGATCGAGAAAAGAAGAAAAAAACCTGCATTTCTTTGCATACAGCGCGTCTGTCCAAAGATGTCAGGACCGTGCCTAGATGATACAACCAGTGAAGATCAGGGTTGATAGTGCTTGATCTTTAGAGGTAGCTATAACTGAATATTAAGAATACAGAAGAAGGTTGATACAAAAGCTTCTATTTATGTAATGTTCAGAGGCTGCGCTAGGCCCGAAAGGGATGTGTTTGTGACACGGGAAGAATGTGATGTAGGTGAACAAGGTGTTGGTGAAAGAAAAGGGTGTTGGGGAAGGAAAAGGGTGTTGGGCCATATCTGGGCCATATCTGAGCCATATCTGGGCCAAACCTGACTAGCTCGCTGATTAGCCCTAATCATTACGCAGAGAACTCGCTAGCGTTCACTGCGAATTGATTAGAGCTTCAGCCTTGTTCAGCCTTGATACGCTCGTAACATTACCCCTTCCTTCGAAAATTCATGTTCGCATGAATGTAGTTCATTTGCTCGCTTTTGTTGATAGTTATTCCGATATTTAGCGCGATTTGTTTGAATATAGCTTATGAAAATCGTTCAAAACTTTCTCTGAGTCATTGAATTTCTCTTTATCGACATAGTATCATTCGTCGTTTCTATCTAGATTTGTTCATTTGACTTTGTACTGTATTCGATCTCGATAACGTCTGAAGTTTAATATATCGTCTATCTCTCAATGTTCATCATCTTCGATAGTGATTGATCTGAATGATTCTGAATGCTGTTCTGATAGAGAGTCTTCTGAATACAATCGCAGTAGCTTCAAGCTAAACATTGAATGCAGATGCTTCATGCTGACTGATAGATGAAGATGATAGAAGATACTCACTTTGACAGTGATTTGATAGAGATCTAGCTGTTTGTCTTTCAAATCTTTGCAGAGTCTCGTTGTCTTGATGTTTCTGAAAGATAGTCAAACTCAGTCATCTACTTCATAAATGACGTTTCATCTATGTTTATTGATTTAAACTTTGATGATCAGCTTCGTTTTTTTCAATTGTTGATGATCAAAGTTCAGTAACTCTTTCATTTGAATGACAATATCATTTGCTTTTCTAGCTTCAAGTCGTTCATGAGTTGTTTCATAATCAGTTGTATCTGAATTGAAACTCATTCGAGAATGAAATTCTTTATTGAAGTAGAAGAAAATCATTGAAGTGATTGAGAAGATATTGAAATTGTCACTGAACTTTATCATAGATATTCATTTGACTCAGTCGTTCTGCATGTAATTGCAGTAAATTCTAAGTTCGCGTTCAACGTCTTGATTGACTAATTTCGATTGATCATCAATCTCAGAATGATAAACTGTGAATAAACTAGCTGTGATTCTCAGTCGCTTGCAAAGACTTTTTCACATAGTCGATATGAATTGAAAGTCTTTGTTCAAAACAATAAAACTGAATAGATCATGCAGTCGATAGATGTTTCATAGCATGATTTAAATCATTTCTTCGACTGAGATGTCATCATCTTTTCAATGACAGAGAACATAGTGACGTTCTTTGATGAGATAACATATGATTGTGCAAATGATGTTATAGTTTTCTGACAAAGATAGTTCAATGATGAAGTTCATAGTTATATCTTTTCAGCGTTTCTGTGAAATCAAAAAAGAATGATGAAGTTCATTGATGCTATTTTTAAAGACTTTGCTTTGCTGACAAGCATAACAGTTTTGAATGTATCATCAAATAGTAGCTTGATGATCTGATCAATAGCAGAAATGCTGAACTAGATTGATGATTCATTTATTGTCGAAGTGAGAGATTGAAGATTGATCATGCACTTCTTGTAGTAATTTCGTGTGCATGTTTTCAGAGACTCACAGTAGATCTTTTCTAAATAGAACGTCATCAATGATTTCGCAGTTCTTCGATTTAATGATATGAAATTTGAGCTTGTTTTCATTCATAGCTTGTCTATATTCACTGCAGAGCTCATCTGTTTGATTGATCATTCATACTCGTTGATAAAGATTTGCTTTCGATTCAATAGATAGAACATCAACTTTATCGAGAATCAGAATAGTCTGAAAATGATCTTCAAGACGCTGAGCTGATTCAGAGATGTTCATTAGAAGCATTCTGATTAAAGCATCGACTTTAGTGTTCATTTTGCCTGATTTAAAGATGATCTGAAAGTTAAACTTTGATAGAATGTTCAGATAGTTAACTTGTCATCGACTCAACTGTTTGTTTTTCATGAAGATCTTCAAAGTCTGATGATCGATGAACATCTGAATGAGTAGTTCAATGCATTTCAGCTTGAATCATCAGTGTTCGAAGCATCGAATAATGACTAGCAATTTCTTGTCATAGATGTGATAATTGATTTCAGCGAAGATCATGCTTTTACTGTAAAAGATCATCAAATGAAGAACTTTTTCATCATCATACTGAGATAGTATTTCATCTTTTACATAGTTCAAAGCATTAGTTTTCAGAATAGCTTGTTGTTTGAGATCAAAGTGACGAAGTATTGAGATTGAGCTAACTTGTTTCTTTAGATTGTCAAAGACTTGAACACAGATCTCGTTTCAAACAAAAGACATGTTCTTTCTAGTCAGTTGAGTGAATGATTTTACTAGCTGTCATGATGTCAGATCATCAACTCGATTTAGAACATAAATCGTCGATATCTTAAATAATCTTGATTCATTGAATCTGTTTTGCAGTTCAATGAATCAAGTTATCAATCTAGTCATCGTCATCTTAATCTAGTCTCAGCAATTCTGTTTCAATCATCTCAGTCGTGTGCGCGAACTTCTGCAATCTTAAGTCAATAGAACTACTGTCTAGTCTTGATTTTGCTTGATTCATGTATATAGAAGTTGAACTTTCGTTCTTTTCTTTTGCTTTTTGTCTTTCATCTTATACATTATTTGATGTATTGTCTTGTATCTAGATTCTATCAAAGTAATAATAATATCAGTCATCTATATTGATAGTATTTCTAGTCTAGCTCAATCTCTGACATTACAAAAGATCTACACTTTCTGCAATGTTTTCATACGTTGAAATCTCGTCTAGTTATTCTTTCGCTTAAATGAAGTCGCTTCACAATTTCTCGATCGACGATGAGTGTGCTGTTGAACAGTTCGCTCAAAGTGTGATCGAAAATTCAGTCGAGATCTTTCGCGCAATGCGAGAGCTTCAAAATCAAGTTCAGCAACATGATGTCATCATCTCGTTCTCATTCATTGTTCTCAGTTCTTCAGTCTATATAGAATTGAATTCTCAGTCTCTTGTGATGATAGCTCAGATCATTGCACAAATCTTGAACAATCAATCTCTCTTCATCATTCATCTCTTTGCAAACTCTGTCGCTGTCATCATCGCTTCTAGATTCGAGAAGCTTCTCAACATATCTGAGTATGAGAGAGACAAAGATCGATTGAATGCATGAAAGCAGAGTCTGATACAGCGCATGAACGTGAACGATGATCGTTATTTCTTTCATCGAGTCAAGATCGTCTATGTCGAGTCACGACTCATCATAGATAAGAAGATTCACAATCTAATGAGTCAATATCGAGTCAATGATCTCTGTATCATTTTCATCTTCGCAGATTAATGACACAAGTTGCGTCATTGCTGCGACAACTCTTTCAAGACAGAAGATGCTCGTCTATATCTTCGCGAAATTCTGAAGCAAGACATGAATAGCTTTGTCGACTACTACAATCTCTTCTATCAAAAGAAAGAATGTTCTTTGATGAAAGATTTTTCATTGATTGACTGTCTGAAGCGCAATGTCAATTATTTCACTTAAGTCGTCGTCTTCTTCTGACGAAACTTCGATGAAACTCGATCATTCATCTTTCATTAATGAGTTCAAGCATTCTCTGACATCGATGAAGAGCTTCAGCAGCTTAAGCATCATCAATCTTGCTTCGTCTTCGTCATTGTCTTGTCAATCAAAGTCAAGAGCGTCTCTGCGTCGATCAGTAATTCTTTGAATTCAAAGATCATCATTTCTGTGACTGTTGTTTCAACAGTATCTACGTCTCTCTCTTTCTCATCTTTTGATGAGTCAATGAATTTAAACTTCGTCATTGTCATCATTCAAGATAAGACTCTGATCGTTTCTGAGATCAAGAAAATCTGCAACAAGTGAAAGCTGTGCTACTACTGCAAGTTGCAACATTCAAGCAAAATTGCTAAAGAATGCTCAAATAAGAAGTTCTTCACTCTGCGTATCATGAACATCTACGACAGTGACGTCGTCAGTATAGATGAAGAAGTCTCGCTGTCTGCGAGAAAAGTCTAGTTTCTGAGCTAAGTCGCGCTCAGAAATCTGTATACATATCATCTTGTCTACTAGTCTCAATCTTCTCATCTTCACTTCAATCATATAGAAAGTTTTCTGCTAAATCTGTCTTGAAACTCTTTGAATTCGATTCGACATTCAAAGATAGTCACATGATAGTATTCTGTATTCTACGTCAAGCTCAATCTAGAGTTCTCGCTCTCGCTCTGATTGATAGTGAAGTCTTCGCTTATGTCTTTATGAATAAATTCTTCGCGCAACAACATCATCTTTTCTTGCATCAATTAACTCATTCTCGCAGACTTCGAGAATTTGATGATCAAGTCACTCTAATCGATGACATTATTCATGTTGTCGAAATCACAATGATTCTCGATGAACACATCGAAAGACTATTCTTCTATGTCATTGAATTAAGTCAGTACTTCATCGTCATGAGTTTGTCATGACTTCGTCGTCACGTCATTGATGTCAATTTTGAACATAATATTCTCATCTTGTTTTTCTTTTTCTGTCTTAATCATTGTTGTCAAACTTTCGTCAAGATTTATGATCTTAATCAACAAGAAGAAAATTTCTCGCTTGAAGTTAACAAAGTAGCTTCTCTTCAGTCTCGCTCTCAATTCGCTCACAAGAAGCAATTCAGTTCACGAATCATTCACAAGAAGCAATTCAGTCTACAGATTGCTCACAAGAAGCAATTCAGCACTCAATTCGCTTGCAAGAAGCAATTTAGTTTCTCATTCACTTGAAAGAAGCAACTCAGTTTTCAGTTCGCTCGCAAGAAGCAATTTAGTTCTTCATTCGCTCAAAAGAAGCAACTCAGTTTTCAGTTCGCTCGCAAAAAGCAATCTAGTTTCTCATTCACTCAAAAGAAGCAACTCAGTTTTCAGTTCACTCGCAAGAAGCAATTCAGTTTCTCATTCGCTTGAAAGAAGCAACTCAGTTTTTCGTCTGCTCACAAGAAGCAATATAACTTTTCGTTTGCTCATGAAAAGTCAACTAATACTCAGCTCATTCACAAGAAACAAATCTCGTTCAATCTTGTCTCTCGTCTGAAACAAGAAGCTTCTAGTCGTATTCTTCAAGTTATTCAAAAAGAATACTCATCAAAAATCAAGTGTTGAAATTCTTTTTTCTTTAGAACTTCTGTTGTCTTTCAAGCAGATCAATTCAATTGATCTTCTATACAACTTGACATAGTCGAGTTGAGAGTTCAAAGCTTTGATCATGCTGCTCGTGTCAAAGACATTGAAGTGTTTAGCATCATTCTAAAGAAAATCGATGTCTTCTTGAATCTTGAGTCAATCTCGTCTTCTAGTCTAGACTCTGATGAGTCAAAATCGCGTCGCGCGACTTTGACTGTTTATTCAAAGAACATCTCAACTCTTGCTCAGTTGTCATCTCGTTCTCAAGACAGTACATATGATAAGAATCATCATTTGAATCTTCATCAAATGAAAAAGAAATTTCAATTGATTGCATTCACGACACAAGAAGATCTTGAAGTCTATTGACAAAGTAAGAACGTCGATTCAGTCACAATTCTATCGTTCAGATATTTTGAGTTTCTAGATGTCTTCTTCAAGAAGAACGTCGATATCTTGTCTTTGCATTAAACTCATGATCATATCATACATCTTAAAGAAGATGCTCAATTCTCAGTCTTTGCTTTATATGACATAAGTCGTGATGAAATTCTAGAACTTCGTCGTTATCTGAATGAAAATCTGAGCAAAGATTTCATTCAAGTCAGTCACTCTCAGACGATCATCTCTGTTCTCTTCATCAAGAAACTCGAAGAAGAACTTTGCTTCTGCGTGAACTATTGAGATCTGAACGTTATCACAGTCAAGAATTGATATTCTCTGTCTCTGATTTCAGAAACGCTGAATCATTTAAGTCGAGCTAAAATCTTTATCAAGCTGAATATCATCTCTGCGTTCAATCGACTTCGAATCAAAGAAAAAGATGAAGCTCTCATCGTCTTTCACACTCGATTTGAATTATTCAAGTATCTAGTCATGCTCTTCAACTTATGTAATGAGTCTGTCTTGTTTCAGAAGTACATCAACAATACTTTTTGCAAACATCTAAATAAGTTCTGTACAGCTTATCTGAATGACATTTTGATCTATTTCAACAATAAACTTGAGCACGAGATTTATGTCAAGCTCATTCTGCGAAAGCTGCGAGAAGCAGATCTTCAGATGAATATAATCAAATGTGAGTTTCACGTCACTCAAGTTTCATATCTAGAATTGATAATCATCATTGAAGAGATCAAGATGAATTCTTCTAAGATAAACATCATTGTCAACTGATTCATCTTGATCAACGTTAAAGACATTCAAAGTTTTCTAGATTTCGCGAACTTCTATAGAAGATTCATCTATGACTATAATAAAATAGCTACTTCGCTCATTCATCTCATCAAAAAAGATGTATTCTTTGTCTGATTTCAGAAATGTCAGATTGCATTCAACATTCTTAAGAAAGTCTTCACTTTCAAGATTATTCTTCATCACTATAATTCAGATCACAAGATTGTGATAGAAATCAATGCTTTGAACTATGTGTTCAAAGACATTCTCTCTCAGTACGATGAGAACGAGATTCTTCATTCAGTCACTTACTTTTCGAAGAAGCATAATTCAGTCGAGTGTAACTACGAGATCTACGATAAAAAACTCATGATTATTGTTCGCGCTTTCGAGAAATGACGATCAGAGCTTGAAGACTCTATCTATTCTGTTGAGATGATCACGAATCACAAAAATCTTGAGTATTTCATGTCAATTAAACAGTTGAGTCGTCATCAAGCTCGTTGAAGTGAGTTTCTGTCTAGATTTAACTATCGCATCGCTTATCATTTCGACAAGATCGACGATAAGTTGAATGCTCTGACACGTCGCTCAGAAGATCTTTCTAAAGAGAGAGATACATTCAATTCTCAACATCAATATCAACATCAGACAATTCTGAAAACTCATGTTTTAGATCTCGATATTGTTGAGAATCTCGCTTTCGACGTCTTCGACATCAAAATCATGAAGCTTCAGTCACAAATCATCGCTCTAGATTCAGTTCAGTTACATCTGTTTTCAGTTATCTCAGCACTCTTGCAAATTTTAGCTCTCATGAATCTAGAAATCGAAGAATTTGACGTTGAAGACGTCAAGTCTCAGCTAGATCAAGACACTCTGAATCTTGATGAAGATTCTGCTGACATTTTCATTCAGACATTGTGAAAGCAAATCGAAATCAATGACAAATTCGCAGCTCAGATAATTGAAGCGTTTCGCAATGAAGCACGACATCACAACAAGATCTCTTTAATTGAGTGTGAAGAACACGAGAATCATCTGTACTTTCAAGAAAGAAAGTACGTGCTCAACTCAGATAAACTACGTCTTCGTATCATTCAGCTCGCTCATGATAATGTCGTCGATGATCATTCAGAAAGAGCAAAAAGCTATGAACTGATCAGTCGAGTCTACTGATGATCAAACATTTATAAGTATGTTCAATGCTTCGTACGAAACTATCACGTGTGCACACATTTCAAGTTCTCTAGACAATGAACTTAAAAATAATTGTGTTCTCTTTCAGTCTTTGAACGTCGTTGACGTGATGTCTTCATGAACTATGTAGATTCTTTATCGCTCAATATCTTCATGAATATCACATATAGATATGTTCTAGTCTTCGTCGATCGTCTTATCAAAATGAGACATTTAGTTCTCATCACTTCTATGAAAGTTGAAGAAGTCATCAACTGCTTCTATGCTCATGTTTGAAAACATCATGATTTACTCAAGTTCTTCGTGTCTGATCGAGACACACAATTCATCTTTGATGTCTGAAAGCATATGTGTAAAATGTTGAAGATAGATGTTAAGTTATCAACAACGTATCACTCTGAAATCAATGATCAAATCGAAAGAATCAATGCTGTCATGAAGCATTATCTTCGAGTCTTCGTCAACTACATGCAGAATGACTGAGCTAAGTGACTTTCTGAAGTTGAATTCGTCGTCAATAATGCATCGTCGTTAATCACTTTAGCATCATTCTTCTTGATCAATTCAAGTCAGAACTCACGTCTAGACTTCAAGTCTTCTGAGTCTCTGTTCAAGAATCTTACGTTTCAAGCTCGAGACAAGTTAATCAATGTCAAAGAGTTTATCAAGAAGATGAAGAAACTAACTGAGCATCTACGTGATGAGATGCTTATAGCTCAGATCATCTACGAATTCAATGTCAATCTTTTTCGTCGTTCTTGTTCTAGATACTTCGTCGAAGATGAAGTCTGACTGAATGCTTGCAATCTCAGCATCGCTCGTCTCGTTGTCAAGTTAGATGATCGTAACATTGATTTCTTCAAGATCAAACATGTCTTCAAGAACAATTCTCTGATCATCGAGTTAGATCTTTCAACATTCATGAAGATTCATTCAATCTTTCATGTCATTCTTTTGAATCATATCGCAAGTGATTCTCTTTCGAATCAACGTCAGAAATCTCAAGAACTCGTTGTCATCAAGAATGATGAAAGATTTTGATATGTAAACAGCATATTAAACTTCAAGCGTGATAGATGTTATAACTCATCTCTGCTCAAGTATTACATCGATTGAGAAGATCACTTCTCTACTTGAGAGTCTTTTCATCTTCTGAATAATTGTGAGCAAGCGCTCGATGAATATCATCTCGTCAACTCTGTCGCTGAAGAATCACATGTACTGTCGTGTGTGATGTCTCAATGTCAATGTCAAGAACTCTAAATTCAATCTTCATCATCTCAATTCAGTCTCGATCTGACTCAGATCTTGTCTAGATCTGACTTAGATATCTTGTCTAAATCTGATTCAGATGTGACTCAGATGTATTCTAGTTTCGTCTGTGCATCATCACATTAAACTGCATTTCGTCTTTTTCTTGCTCAGATCTGACTCAGATCTTGTCTAGATCTGACTCAGACATCTCGTCTAAATCTGACTCAGATGTGACTCAGATGTGTTTCAATTCTCTGTGCATCATCACGTTAAAATGCGTCTCATCTCGTCTCGTTCTTCAGATATCTTGCTCAGATCTGACTCAGATGTGATTCAGATTTATTTCAGTCTCATCTGTGCTTCATCACATTAAAATGCGTTCTCATCAATTCTCATCTCATTTCAGTTTTTGTCTTTAATTCTTTCTCGTCTCATCTTGTTTCTTTTCATTGTCTCACAGAAGCTCAGTCTTGAAGAGAAGAGTTACTGTTATGATGTCAGATTATCAACTCAATTTAGAACATAAATCGTCGATATCTTAGATAATCTCGATTCATTGAATCTGTTTTGCAGTTCAATGAATCAAGTCATCAATCTAGTCATCATCATCTTAATCTAGTTTCAGCAATTCTGTTTTGATCATCTCAGTCGTGTGCGCGAACTTCTGCAATCTTAAGTCAATAAAACTACTGTTTAGTCTTGATTCTGCTCGATTCATGTATATAGAAGTTGAGCTCTCGTTCTTTTCTTTCACTCTTTGTCTTTCATCTTATACATTATCTGATGTATTGTCTTGTATCTAGATTCTATCAAACTAATAATAATATCAGTCATCTATATTAATAGTATCTCTAGTCTAGCTCAGTTTCTGACACTAGCTTCGAGAAGTTCTTAATGAAACAATGATAGAAGTTAACAAATTTCACGAAGTTCTGAATTTCTTTTAGATTGATTGAAGTGATTCAGCTGATTATAACTGTCACTTTGCTGAGATTCATACGAAGATCTAGTTCTGATATGATGATTTCTAGAAAGATAGTCTCTTTCACATTGAATTCGCACTTTTGAATATTCATCTGCAGTTCAGCTTCGCGTAGTCGATTCAATACTAGTTTGACGTGATCTCTATGTTTCTTTCTCATTTTGCTATAGATGAGAATGTCATCTAGATAAACTTGACAAAAGTCGTTCAGAAAGTTTCATAGAATGTCATTTATATATTGCTGAAAGAAGACTGATTCATTAGTCAGTTCAAATGATAGCATCTTGTATTTATATGCTTCTAAAGCAGTGATAAAAGTGATGTAATTCTCGCTATCGAGATGCATTTGAAGTTTGTTGAACGTTGATATGATGTTCAATCTAGTCAGATGCTTGCAATTCACTATTTTATCAATGATCTCATTTATCAATGATAGAGAATATCTATTTCTTTTGAAAATAACATTTAGCTTTCAATAGTTCACGCAGAATCAAAGATCTTCATTTGCTTTAAGAACAAATAGAATGAAGAAGAAATAGAAAGTCTGACTAGAAGTGATGAATCTCTTCGACAGATTTTCATTTAAGTACTTCTTTACTTTCAGAAGTTTGACAGAAGACATTTTATAGACTCGACAGCAAGAAAGCGTTGAATTATTGATGAGCTCGATTTTATGATCATAGAAGCAATGAGAGAGTAGCTTATTCAATTGAGCTCGATCAAAAATATCTAGAAACTCATGATATTTTGATGACAGCTTTGCTTTAATATCTTTCAAATTCTGAGTCGTTTCATTGATTGAAGAGACGTTTAGAGCGTTCAAATCGCACTGAGTATTGTACAAGATTTTTCTATTGATTGTTGCAAACGTGTCTCGTTACTTTGAATTAGTCTAAACATAGATTGTGTTAGACTATCATAGACTAGTACAGAGCTGATGTTGACACGCTAGTGATCTAGCGCGTCTTCGTGAGTATAAGACTCTTGACGTGTTTCATCTTCTTTCTTCTTTAGCTTTGAACTTCTAGTTAGAATACACTCATATGATTCGCTCTATGCAGACTCATAACATTAGTTCAAAGCTCATTAATCTTGCTATCGACGTGTAGATGATACAAAAACAAGTTACACAATCAACTCAATCAGAAGTCGAACTCAGAAATTTCAACAGCAGAATCAGAACTCAAGCTCAGAAAGCTTGATAGAAATCAGAAATTTCTAAAGAAGAACTTTGATTTGAAATCAGAAATTTCGATAGAATCAGAATTGAAGAACATGAACACGTTGCTCTTGATTAACTCTTTATTGAGCTCGTCATCAGAAATCAGAAATTTCAGCAGTACTTGAACTCAGAAAGTTCGATAAAGTACTAGTCGTTGCTTGAACTCAGAAAGTTCAATAGAGTAACATCAGAACTTCGATCAGCAATTTTGTATTCATATCATGATTAGAAGTTCAGAATCAGTGAGCATTGCTCGCTATGATTTTCAAAATGTTAGAAGAGAATCACTTCTATCACAGAATCAAACAGCATCAGAAGAAGAAGACACGAATGCATTGTTGAATAGAGAAGAAAAGAACATGAACACGTTGCTTTTTGATCATAAAATGATCAAGATCAGCATCAATACTGAACTGAATGCTTGAATAAGCACTCATGAAGCAGATGACATTGTTGTCTTTATCAAGTACATGTATCAACAGCACGACATCGAAATCAAGATTCACAATGACATGATTCAGATGTTAGAAGATGTCAACAAGATAAATATCATGTTGAAGATTACACAGACGCGTTTGCAGAAAAAGAATAAAAACAAGAACGTGATTATACATTATCTGAAAGCTGCATCAAGTCGACAAAGCACTTTGATCTCTGAAGATTGATTCTCAAAGTTGATCAAGTTATCAAACTCTTCACTGTTTGAAGATTCATCGCAGAATGTAGACAATTGACTGTCTTGAATGCAAAACAAGCTGAAGACAAACAAGAATCATTTTTCTATCAAAGAGTTGAAAATTGCATACATCAAAAGTTGAGTTAGTGAAGCTGCGATCAAACATATTGCATCTTGCATGCAAAATATCTTCTTGAACTCGTTTCTAGAAGTTGAAGAAGTACTATCGACGATTAATAAGATGTACAACAATCTCAATCATCATCACACGACTCAACGTCAGTATCTGAAGCTGTATCAGAACAAGATCTTCTTTCATGAATTTTGAATGAAATTTCAGAGATTTAGTGCAGAACTAGAATACAATAACGAGACTCTATTAAATGATCTTCAGCATAAGATCAGTTCAAATCTTCAGAGAGCAACGCTCAATGAATGAATCACGAACTTGAACGAGTTTGTTGACATTTGCATGCAAGTCAATGTTAGATTGACTGAATTGAACGCTTGATCAATCATCAAAGCATCAGCTACTCAAGCTGCTCGCTCTGTCATCAGCACATCGACTACTCGACTCACGTCATCAGTTTCTTTGTGAAAAAAACTCAGAAGATCGAAGCTCAATTCTATTTAGAAAGAGTTGTTTAAGAAAGAACTCTGCTTCAAATGCAAGAAGTCAGAACATAGAGCATATGACTGCTTTGAGATGACTCAAGTGCATGAGATCGCTGCGAGTTTGAAAAATGATCTGTTCTCGTCAAAGTAGTGACTGAGAATGATATACTCATATTCTGTTTCATCAGCATGTCTGATGATTCATTTGATTTCAAGTCGTTCACTGTTGATGTTATCTTAAGTAATCTAAAAAAGATATTCAGATTTCTTGCTCTGATAGATATTGAAGTCACTGACATGACTTTTATTGATGAATCTTTGATGTCAGAGCTATGTGAATGCTTTGATATTCAGTCAATATTGCTGTCAAAATCAAAGTTGATTCAATCGTATGATGAAATTTCTGATCGAAAGTCGATTACACACGCTCTGTATACATCGATCATGATACAAGAACACAAGAATGAAATGATGTCTTTATTGATAACTCGTCTAGATCAGCACAAGATAATCATTGAAAATCTTTGATTGAAAAGAAATCAAATTTTAATAGATTCTGCAAACAATCGATTAATATTATTGTTGAAGATTCAAACATCGAAATCTGTTGTTTTGAAAGCAAGCAGTCAATTAGCATTTCACAGATCTGAATCAAGCGAAATCTGCAAAATAAAACGAAAGAACTTGAATTCAATGATTACATCAACAATCATCTTGAAGCGACTCATAAATCAGAAACTAGTGAATCAGTTCATTGAATCTGTTCAATTCATTGAATCTGTACTCATATGAAAGCAAAGCACTCAAGTTGATCTCGATTAACTTCGTCTCTTTCAATCAACTGAGAAAAAGAGACTCGTCAATATTATCATGATCGAAGTCGTTGTGTATTGAACTCTAGTCAAGAATAAGAAGATCGAGATCTTCTTCTTGATCATTAGTGAAATCAACAAAGCACTTAGCTCAGTTGAAGATTTCGCGAAACTGAATGAAATGATCTCTGTCATGTCATTAAATGAACTGAAGAAGAAGCTTTTGATAGTTTATCATGACTTTCTGAATGTTTTTGATAGAGAAAAGACAACGCAGTTGCCTCTGCATCAATCATACGATTATAAGATTGAATTAGAAGATGAGAGTCAATTCTTTAGAAGTCGATTGTATCTCATGTTGAATCACAAGCTGCAAAAGATCAAGAAGTATCTAGAAGAGAACTTGAAGAAGAAGTTTATTACATTCAGCAAAGCTTTCTTCGCTTCGTCAATACTATTTGTTGAAAAGAAAGATGATAGTCTTCGTTTTTGCATGAATTATTAAAAACTGAATGCTTTGATCAAAAGAAATCGTTATTCAATATTCTTGATAGACGAAGTACTCGCTTGAATTTAAGACAGTAAGTATATAATTCAACTTAACATTATCATCACGTTCAATAAGCTTTGCATGAGTACTGAGAGCGAGAATCTAATCACATTCGTTACTTTCTTTCACATTTACAAGTATAGAGTAATGCTCTTTGAATTGATCAATGAATCTGCGTTCTTTCAGCACTATATCAATGATGTATTATTCGAATGTCTGCATAAATTCTGTCAGACATATTTGAATGATATTCTTATCTACAGTAAGATCTTGAAGAAATATAGAACTCATGTAAAAGAAGTGCTAGACAAGCTTCATGAAGTCGACTTGCAGATAAACATTGACAAGTGCGAATTCAAGATTCAGAAAATCTCGTTTCTTAAACTACTGATATTCATCAATGATCTACAAATGAATTCTCGAAAAGTAGATGTGATTTGAAGCTGAGAAGTGTCTCGATCATTGACTCATGTGCAGATCTTCATTGACTTCTGCAATTTCTATCGATGATTCATAAAGAACTTCTCAAAGATCGCTCGATCTATGATAAAGCTGATTCAAAAAGATCATCTTTTTGAATGAACAGAGATCTGTCAGATGATTTTTGAAGAACTAAAGCAACAGATGATGACAGTTCTCGTTCTGAAGCATTTTGACTCAATCAGAGAAGCTATTCTGAAAACAAACTTCTTGAACTATGTCAACGACGAAGTATTGTCTCAGTATGACGATGAAGACATTCTACATTCAGTGATCTTCTATAACAAGAACATGATTTTCGCAGAATGCAACTACGAGATCTACGACAAAGAACTGCTGATTATTATTTGCTGTTTGAAGCATTGATGCTTCGAATTGAAATGTATCAATATTTCAATCAAGATCTTTATCGATTATCTAAATTTAAAGTAATTCATGTTCATCAAGAAACTGACTAGATGACAAGTTAAATGAACTGAGAACTTATCTGAATATAACTTCAAGATCATATATCAGTCGAAAAAACAGAATTTGAAAGCTGACGCGCTGATCAGAATGTCAGACGTCAAGTCAGTTGAAGCAAACAATGATCAAAAGCTATATCAGCATCAAATGCTATTGTCAGAAGACAAATTTGAACTGCAGTCAATAAAAGCTGATTAAGAAGATGATCAGAAAGCTGATCAAGATCTGACTCAGATCTTGCTCAGATCTGACTCAGAATCTGACTCAGATTCAAAACTTGAATCGAAAGCTAATCAAAATTCGATCGAAGAGATAGTTTCTATTCAGAATCAGATTATAGCAGAAAATTAAACGAATCAACTATGCTTCAATATTTGAATAGTCATGAAACAGAACAGAAGAACTTGTCAAGATATTGATCTAAACAATTGCAAAGTACTGAATGAAGTACTCTGAAAAGATGATAAACTATGAGTTTCTCAGTCAATGATTACTTGATTGATAAGAAAAGCACATGATCTTTCGATCAGTGAACACTCTGACATGAATCGAACGTTGAACTTGCTGAGATGATCATATTGCTGATCGAAGATGAGAACAACGATCAAGCGTTACATTCAAAACTGTTACGTTTGTCGTAGATCAAAAGCATCGAAAGATCGAATCAATGAACTGCTGAAGTCATTGCTCATACTCGAGCAGCAATGACAGAACATATCATTAGACTTCATTATTGATCTATCAGAAAGTGATGAAAACAACGCGATTCTGACAGTCATAGATTGATTGTCTAAGAAACAACATTATATATCATGTTGATCAGATGACGAAGAAATCTTTGCAGAACAAACAGTCAAGCTACTGTTGATATGAGTCTTCAGAACTCATGAACTATCAAGATCAATAGTGTTCGATCGTGATTCATAATTCATATCAATTGTCTGAAAGTCTCTATGTCTGAGACTCGACATCAAGATGAAACTATTCACAGATTATTATTCGCAGATCGATGATCAAACAGAAAGAGCGAATCAGAATGTGAAATGATATCTACGAAGTTATTGCTCATATATGCAAGATGATTGATTCGTCTGATTATTTATGACTGAATTCGTCGATAACAATGCTATTTCGTCGTCAATTGAACAGTCAACGTTTTTTCTGAATAAGAGTTTTCACTCTCGTATGAGCTTCGATTTGAATTCAACTGAATATGAGATCATTCAAGCTAGAATTGAAGCAAACAAAGCGAAGAATATATTCAAACACATGAAACAATCACTAGCATTGATCAAGCAAGCATTAGCAAGAGTCAGAGTCACAATGAAGAAACAGACTGATAAGCATCGAAAGAAAATGATCTACAAGATAGATGACATGATATTTCTAGATTCTAGAAACATTATGATTGCAAAATTGTCAAAGAAACTAAACGATAAAATGCTAGAATCTTTCAAGATTCTGATCGAGATCAAACATGCATATCGATTGAAATTGTCATTGACAATGAAGATTCATTCAAAGTTCATCTTGAATCTGCTGCGACTGAATTTGAAGAATTCTCTGAAAGAACAACGAAATGAGTCGTCTGATTCTATAGTGATGAATGATGAAAACGAATGAAAAGTGAAGAACATACTGAACTTCAGACACTACAGACAACGACTACAATATCGTGTCAATTGAAAAGAATATGACGTCAATCTACATTGATACAACATCGATGAAAATGAGTTTGAGAAATGTCAAAAGATCATAAATGACTTTCATGAACGTTATTTGAACAAGTCAAGATAGAAATTGACTCAAGAAAGATCAAATGAATTGCAGCAATGAGAACATTGCTAGATGAAGAGAGAGAGTAATGTTGCAAGCGTGTCTCGTTACTCTGAATTAGTCTAAACATAGATTATGTTAAACTATCATAGACTAGTACAAAGCTGATGTTGACACGTTAGTGATCTAGCGCGCCTTCATGAGTATAAGATTCTTGACGTGTTTCATCTTCTTTCTTCTTTAGCTTTGAACTTCTAGTTAGAATACATTCATATGATTCACTTTATGCAAATTCATAACATTGATGTTTGTCATGAATAAAGCAAAAACTTCGATCTTGTTTCTCTTTGAACAATTCAACAGTGTTTTGAATGAAGCTGCGTCTATGCTTCGAATCGAGAATGACTCTTTTTGAACAAGTCGTTTGAGCATCATAGAAATCTTAGTCTGAGTGATTGAAGAAGACGAAGTTGATCGCGATCAACTTGAGTGCTTTGAATTGAGAAAAATCGAAAAAATCGAAATAGAAGTATTCAATTGATCTGAAAAAACAATGACGTCGTTTTGCATATTCAATAATATTTCGTTTTTGTTCATTCAGAACTTACTCAATATGACTTCATGATGATTGATATCAACTATCAGCATTGATACAGTCAATTTCTTATGACTTTTGATGATGAGATTGAATAGAATTTTATGAGTGATGATTTTCTTAAATATTTTTTCATTATAATCTTTTATTAGCTTCTCTTTTGTCAGTAATATAAATTGAATTCTCAGTTTCTTGCATACTTTATCGACTAGATTAAAATGTATGATTGTGTAAACAACTGAATCACTGTCTATTAAAGAACGAAGACTGAAAGATCAATTCTGAGAGATGAGATGAACATCAATTAGAAATGACTTTTCAAAGTAATTTTTTTTCGATAGAATTTCATCTAGTTTGCACAAAGATATAATTTCTATCTCTTCAATGACTTTTGAAGAGATGATTAGTTTTTTGAATTGAAATTTGAATCAAAATCGAAGTGATGTTACGAGCGTATCAAGACTGAAGCTCTAATCAATTCGCAGTGAACGCTAGCGAGTGCTCTGCGTAATGATTAGAACTAATCAGCGAGCTAGTCAGGTTTGATTCAGATATGACTCAGATATGACTCAACATCTTTTTTCTTTCTCAATATTCTTTTCTTTCATCAACATCTTGTTCATTTACATCATCTTCTTCTCATGTCACAAACACATTTCTTTCGAGTTCAGCGCAGTCTCTGAACATTACATAAATAGAAGCTTTTGTATCAATCTTCTTCTGTATTCTTAATATTCAATTATAGTTATTTCTAAAGATCAAGCACTATCAATTCTGATCTTCATCGACTGTATCATCTAGACACGATTCTGACAAGTGATCATATTCATTGTTCACTGCATTGATTCTAGTAGATCGATCGAGACACTTTTTAGAACTATGATCTGATTTATGAAATATAAAACAGCTTTCGACTAGAATGTCTGCTTCTTTGACGCTAGTTAAAATCGCATCGCGCGACTTTAGCTTATCAGACTTTAAGTGATTGACTGACTGAGTGATAACAGTCACTCTATGAAAGATAGTTTTAGAAAGATCATTGACGCGTTTGATCTTGTTCTTGATCTCTTGAATGACTCGCTGATCATTATTCAAATGAATCAGATAGAAACGAATTTCTTTTAGAGAATCAGATTGAACTAGTTGATCTACTCAAATGAATCAAAGACGAGAATGTATTTTATCTTTCAAATCAGCGATCAATTACTTCTCGTGATAGTCTAGATAGAAAGATAAACGTTGAAACTGAATATAGAATTCACAAAATTTCTTGAATTCTTGAATCAAGTTGTAGTATTTTCTATGAAAGTTGACTTTCTTATTTGAATCATTGAACAACTGAGCTAGCTCTTTCAAAAGATCGTCGACAATTCTATAGAAATTGACACAGTCATGTTCGCGTTTAGCTTGAATGATCTCAGCTGCGTCATCAAATAATCTAGAATGTATATAGCTCAATTTGACTCATTCATTAGAAAAGAGATCGACGTTGATCTCTAGTTTATTCTGAATTTTTTCATATCAGTTCTCTCAAGTAGAGTTCTTTTCATCAGTAAACAGCGAAGAATCAGGTATTTTTTGAGATCTAGAACGCTCAGAGTAGATGAAATCAGAAGAAGTGTTTTCTTTAGCTTGAAGTTTAGTCTTCAACTCTTTGATTTCGTCTTCTTGTTGTTTATTTAACTCGTAGAGTCAATCTGTTTCTTCATCAAGAGCTAGACTTCGAGTCTTTCAGATTTTGTAGAACACGAAGAGTATTATCATTTCAGCAAATGATTTGTCATCTTCATGAATGAATGATGCAGCACTTGATGATTTCGTTCATGATTTCGATAAATCAGCATCAGAAATTAGAGAGAAATGATTTCAAAATTCTTCAAAACACTCTTCAGTAAACAAATGATTAAACATGATGAGATTTGTTTGAAAAGAGAGTCGAACGAATGATGATGCTTGACGATTGAGAAAGAAAAACGTATAGAATGATGTTTAATCTTCAATAAAGAAGATGAGATTTGTATGTTTGTTGATTTGATTGATTCTCTAGCAAACAACGAAGATTCTTTATCGTTGAATCTATTGATCAATTTGATTCTTGAGCAATTCACGAAGATTCTTTATCGTGATTCTCGTAATCGAATGAACTTTGCGTACTTAATGAGCGATAAGTAGTCTAGCAATTCAAACAGCCTCGTCGTTGATTCTATTCAATTCTCTAGTGTTGTTCTATCTTTCAATTATCGTCGATCATCAGATAAACGAATTTCTTTAGACTCGTTCTGTCTAAACGAGTATGTTGAATGAGTAATGAGATCAGTATCGTGTGATTAACGAATTCTTAATATAATGTCAGGATCGTGTCTAGATGATACAATCAGTGAAGGTCAGAGTTGATAGTGCTTGATCTTTAGAGATAGCTATAACTGAATATTAAGAATACAGAAGAAGATTGATACAAAAGCTTCTATTTATGTAATGTTCAGAGGCTGCGCTAGATCCGAAAGGGATGTGTTTGTGACACGGGAAGAATGTGATGTAGGTGAACAAGGTGTTGGTGAAAGAAAAGGGTGTTGGGGAAGGAAAAGGGTGTTGGGCCATATCTGGGCCATATCTGGGCCATATCTGGGCCAAACCTGACTAGCTCGCTGGTTAGCCCTGTTCAGCCTTGGTACGCTCGTAACAAAAGACTCTATGGAAGGCCGACTGAAGATTATTAGGAAGAAGCATGGCTTCGATGGATCAGAGGCGGAGATGGAAGTGTCCGCTGCGGTATCCACGGAGAACCGATAAAGAGCAGGTATACAGACAG
>JAABUY010001500.1_pt1 | contig 31078 bp, 47 predicted proteins | sample 5560271 | NCBI WGS metagenome assembly JAABUY01 (sample SAMN10711886, study PRJNA513374) | rock metagenome | isolation source: Antarctica rocks | place: Antarctica: Victoria Land, University Valley | reverse complement strand
GCTCGGGCGCTGACGGGTCGCAGGCGGGGCGCACGGCTTGTTGGGCTCGTTGAAGCCCAGCAGGTACCTGGTCGTGTTCGGGAAGGTCTGGTTGGTCTGGTATACGTCGCGGATTTGGTTCTCAGTCGTGTTGAGCAGGTGCTCTATGCTCCACTGCGCCGCGGCGGCGCGGGCGTGAGCGCCGCCAGGGCGCACGCGGCGGCCCGGGCCAGGCAGGTTTTTGAATTGCTGTTGGGCTCGCAGGAGCAGGGCGCACAATCATAGGCATGTACTCAGTCCCTGTAGCAACGCAGGCGTTGACAAAAGCCGCATCCTCGCCCAGCGACCAGTCGTACGCCCAGGATGCGCCCTGCGCAGAGTGCGCCGCGCGCTTAGTCGCGGGCGGGAGCACGCGTCTGCCGTACCCTGTGTGCGCGCTCACGGTAACCACACCGCTCTCTGTGCCCAGCTTTGGGGAGGCTAGTCACCTTGAGCAAGGCGAGCTGCTGGGCATGACCATCTCCAAACAGTCCCAGCCCGCGCTTCTCTAGCGCCCACTGCCTGATTGCGCTGTCTGACGGCCACTTCACTGCTTCCGCTGACGCCTTGCACGCGAAGCAACTGAGCACGAGTGCGCAGAGGCTCCACACGCGAAACATCGACTGTAGTCAGATCACGGCCAGCCGAGTAACGTCGCGCCCTCCCTGCGCCCGGCACGACGCTTGTGCTCTCCTGTCACACAGCATAGGACGCCGCGCCACAGCCACTGCGTTGGTAGAGCGACGTGCGCCGCGACAACGTTCGAATATTGACGGAAACGGCTCACTGACTAGAGGCAACCCTAATTACTGGAGTGAACACCTGTCTATGCACTTACAACTTGTGCCAAGTTGCCAAATCACTATGGGGCGACACCAGCAAGCAAGGGCGGTCGCGTGCCCTCTGGGGCGGCCCATGCATGCGGCAACGCCTAGGCAGAGTCCCGCTCCAGCGGGCCCAGCACAGGCGCTGGAGTTGCTTTGAGCAAAAGCGTCACACACTGACCCAAGTTGCGGAAAGAATGTCTATGCCAGCCTGTTGCATATGCTCACCGTCGCCATCAATAAATTTTGTTGAGCAAACACTTTCTCTGCACCCTAAAAGGCCTTCTTTCTCGACGCCCTTCAGCGCGCCGCGCGACACCCTACCGTTCCCACCGCGATCACAAACAGCGCCCGCAAGGCACACATGCGAGCACAGCGCCTCGCACACGTCCAGCCGCAGCAAGCGGCGCTGCAGCCGCGCAGAGCACTGCACGGCAACGCCCGACGCGCGCATGGGCAGACCGCGGCGCAGCTCCCCGGACCTGCCGAGCCGCCGCGGCATCGCACGCGCGCCGCACACGGGCGCACGCGCGGCGCGCGGCGCAACATCACCGCCCGATGTTGACATTGGCCAGCGACAGCGCCTTCTCCAGGTCCTGCGGCATGCCGCGCCGGCGCGTGCGCGTGCGCGCGGCCGCCGGCCGCGCCTGCAGCACGTCGGCCCACTCGGGCTGCGCCCAGAACGTGTCGATGCGCGCAAAGATCCAGTGCCAGCCGGCCGCGTCGGCGATCATCTTCTTGCGGTCGGTGCGCGCGATGAACATGTTGGACAGGTGCAGCCAGGAGCCGCAGTTCTCGCTGACCGGCGCGCCGAACGGCCCGATGGCCTGCGGGTGCGTGAAGCCGCTGGGCAGCACCATGCCGTAGTGCACCTGCGCGCGCGCGCGCGCGTGGGCAACGCCCGCGCAAGCAACCCCCCGCAGCTGCGCCCGGGCTGGACGCCGGCTGGCGCGCCCAAAGGCGCATGCGCAGGGCGCAGGCATCGGCGCCGCCGAGGAGACCCCCGACAGGGCGGCATTGAACAGTCGCAAGGACGCCGCGCACGCGATCGGCGAGCACCGAGGCGCGACATATCACGAATGCACGCTGAGCCGGTCACCGGCCGCGCGCGCTCGGGCGCTCTCGCGCTGCCGCCGCCGGGGTTTAGGGCTAGGGCCGCGCCTGGTAGCCGGCCATGTGGTCCACGTGCACGATGCACTTGCCCTTGTCGTGCTGCCAGGTGCGCGCGGAGCGCAGCGTGTAGTGGCTCAGCGGGTGCGGGCCAGCCGCGGGCGCGCCGGTCCACACATCGATCTCGCCCGCCGCGCGCATGTCGGTCATGTTGTCCTTGCTGGAGCAGCGCTCCGGCCCGCAGAACGCGTTGTAGCGCCGCAGGTTCACCTGCACGCGGCTGGCCGCATGGGCGCGCGGTCGCGAGCGCAGGGCGGGTAGCAAGTGACTGTGCACAACATCCCTCCCTGCACCACCGCCCTTGTTGCAAGGCTTCCATTACGGTCTCACTGATGCCGTCCATGCCGAGGGCCACTCGTCAGCAGCCCCGCTTCACCTGACAGTGCACTCACGAAGCGAACAGTCGTGCCGTTCCCGGCGGGCTCGGACGCGGGGCGCCGCGTGCGCGCCTGCGTCTGCCCGGCGGAGCACATCGTGATGATGTCCTGCACGGTGCCAATGGAGTCCGGGTAGGGCATGGCCAGGTACTCGTCGTGGTCCGCGAACGAGTAGTACAGGTTGGGCCCGGTGCCCCAGGCGGCCAGGATCGCGTGGCTGTACAGCACCGGCTGCCAGCACTTGAGCCGCGCGCCCTTGCCGCACTCCACCGTGCTCTCCCACAGCACAAACTCCAGCACGCCCTTGTCCACCAGGGTCGCCAGCCGCGCGTCCGCCATGAACCCGCCGATAAACGTGCTCTGCGCGCGCGCTCGGACCAAAACTTCAGCACAGCATCCCGAAATCCGCACGCACCGCACCACCGCCGCCAAGCATGCCGGCCCGGGCTCGCAGCGCCCTCTGTAACCACCGCCAGGCACGGCATGCATGACGCAGGTCACGCCACGCTCGGGGCCAAGCCCAGGAGCTGCGCGGCAGGAGGTTCGCCGCCCCCTGGCGGCGCCGCAAGGCAAGGGACGCGCCTGCGTGTACTGCACGTACTTGCGGATGCCCAGCACCATGTGGTACTTGATGTACAGGAAGAGCATGTTGTTGGCAATCGCATGCGGCGTGGGGTACATGAACGGCGACAGCAGCGCCACCACCTCCGGCGCCGGCAGCGCGCCCGCCGGCGGCGGCAAGCGCTGCACCGGCAGCTCCACCGCGCCTGGCGCCGCGCGCGCGGCCGCTCAGCGCCGCCGCGCGCGCGCTGCGCGGGCGCCTCGGGGGCGCGCGCGCCGGGCGCGCTCGGGCGCGTGCGCGGGCGCAGCCGGCGGCCCAGCAACGCCAGCAGTGGCTGCACCGCACAGACGTCTCCACAGAACCTCACAAGGTGTCCTGCTGATGTCGCACTGACTGGGACACGGGCAGCTCAAAGTTGGCTCACAGGGCCGCCGAGCTCGTCGCCGGCACATGCCTCTGACTTCTTGCCAGCCACACACCCATGCACAAGTGCGAGCATGCTCAGCGCCAAGTCTGTGCCTTGTACTGCGACCTGCAGGTCTAGTGAACGGTGGGCGCCTCTGTGCGCTTCCTGCTCGAGGGCGCATGCCTGCCTGCTCGACCGCTTCCCGTGCCGAGCCCCGACAGGCATGCATGGTCCAGCCAGGGACGCGCGCGCACCGGGCGAGTAGTACACGAACGCCTCAAAGTTGTCGATGTGCAGCTCCATGTCGTGCTGCGCGGCCGACAGCGTCATGTTCGCCTCGAACGGGAACGGCGTGCACACGCGGTACACGTCGTTGGTGCCGGGCGCGGGCAGGTCTGCGGGGTGCACGCGCCCGCGGTCAGCTGCGTGCGTGGAGAGCGTCGCGAGGCAGGCGTACGCACATAGTCACCAACCAGGCGGCTCACCTGAACCACGCACTTGGTGTAAGCAAGAGACTGAAAAGGCGCCATGTGTGCATGGAGAAGTACACATGCTACCAGGCATGGCACATCAAGTGCCCGCCGCGGGCGGCCCAAGCACCCTCAGCAGCCCCCAAACAGGCGCAGCCGCAGGACACAGAGGCCGCGGGCGCGCGCCGGCCTCCTCGCCCCACATGAGCTCCTTGTAGACGTGGAAGTCATATTCCTGCTTGCCATACACTTCCCTGCGCGGCACAGAGCAAAGCGACTCATGCAGCGCCCTGCCAGCAGCGGCCCCTGCGGCAGCGCAGCTGCAATGCAGCCTGCTAGCTCGGCACACAGCTTGCGCGGCCGGAGCTCACCTGAAGAAGACGCGCGGCAGCCATGCGTCCGTCACGTGCGGCTGGCACAGGCCGGTCTCGCCCCAGTTGAACCACGCGCGCTCCGTGCTCTGCGATTAGCGCTGCCGTGAGTGCTGTGCAGTCACGCCGTGTGACAATCAGCATGGGCGGGTCACGCACGCCAGGCTGCCTGAGGCGGCCTGCGTGTCGTGCATGTCAGATGCTAGCCTGGCAGCACACAGCGCTCCAGGCCGCCCGCATGCCCCGCCGGCGAGCACGGCGCCCCAGCGCCGCTCCAGAGCTGCGCTGCTTTGGCTGCCCGCGGCTGCAAGGTCTGGGGGCCGCGCGCCTGCGCGAACATGAAGCCGCGGAAGGTCACGGTGTCCTCGTGGCGGACGCCCTTGATGTAGACGTACACCACCACGGCCTCAAACGCGCCCCCCGCGAGCTTGATCACTCCAGGGAAGGCGAAGTGGAACACGCCGAGCTGCGCGGGCGCACAGCACGCCCGGTCAGCCCTCGCGCATGGGCTAAGCTGGCAGCCCAGCACGCCAGCGGCCTGGCAGGGCGCGGCGTGAGAGCCCGCCTCTGGAAGCCCCGTCGCTGCTTCTGCCGGGGGGTGGGCTGTCCGGCAAACAGCAGGCACTGGCTACCAGGGTGGCTACCAGGCTGGCTGTGAAGAAGCATGCGAGTGGCTTCAGCTGCAGGACTGCAAGACATTGGGCATGACTGGCTCTGCCCCCACACTGCGCCGTGCCGTCGCTACGGTTGCCAAGCGCACCTCGCCGGCTCGCCGGTATATGCGCTTGCCTGTCCTGTCGCTGGCCGACAGCGTCAGGGGCTCCTCTGTTGCCGCGGCCGCGCCGGCACCCTTGTCTGCTTCCGCGGCAGCGGCCCCTGCGCCCGGCTTGTCCCGAGCCTCATCGATTTTGGGCTGCTGCAGCCGCCTGTGGTGCGCTGTGGTGTCCCCCACGCGCTCCTGCGCGGAAGAGGGCGCCACATTGCTGTACGCTTATGCATGCACATAGCAACCCAACGGTGAAGCAGGTGTCAGGGACCACCGGCACTCAAGCCAGCAAGCGCAGGCCAATATGGATACCTGTCTGAGGGCCGTGGCGCCCGCATGGGCTTGCGGCAGCGGCGAACTGATGGCCAGGCACAGCAGGGGTGCCAGCAGCAGCCACCCGATACGTTGCCGGGCGCGTGCAGTCATATCTCTGCCTCCCAGGTCAACTCCTTGTTCGCGGCGGCGGGTGGCGAAGAAGCAGACCCTTCATTTCCACGCTCCCTACGCGCTCTTCAACAAAGCACAAGTGGTGCCAGGTTTGGTTCTGCAACCACTGCCACAGCAAGTTGAGTGCACTTCGCTGCGCTGCCTGACGTGGTGGCGCGCTGCCTGTCTCGCGAGCAGTGACTACACTTTCCAAACGGGCAGCCTCATCGGAACCCTACTAGGTAGGCTACTTGCTGTGCCTGCTGAGCGTCAAGACGCTCGGCCGAGTTCGCGCCCGCTCTTAGGTCTGTGCCACCGCAGTGCCTCTTGCGCTGCTCGATTTACCTGTTGTAGGTGCTCTGGGTGGCGACTCACCACTGGCGAGCGACACGGTCTGCTTATGCTTATGTAGGAGACAGTATGTACATTCCTAATGGCTGCTGTCACACTCTATATGCTCGCCTGTTCCCGCCTGACCATAGCATGCGTCATATGAGCACTCGGAACCTCTGCGCATGAATTAAAGAGTGCCTTACATATGATGTGAGTTGCGTTGTGTTAGTCGGCTGTTTCCGGGCCCCATGCAATTGCTAAACATTGGTATAAAAATTGTGGCCAAGGCATGTTCAAATTAAATGTAAATATGACCCGAATGGGGGGCCTGAAGCCCCTATGTACCCTCGGCCGGCAGAGGCTCGCAACACTTAATCGCGCAGTGTCCCTGCTCCTGTCTAGCAATCCTTACGTTTGCAAAAGGGAAGGAGCATTTGGCGCACCTCGCCTGCACGCGACTGTCTCGCGCCCTCTCTGGTTAATAAGTTAGCGGCCAGCCGCCTGGAGGGCGCGCCAGGCGCCTGGCAGGCCGCCGCGGGGCGGCATGGCGCCCAAGAAAAAGGGCAACGAGCCCGATGAAATACTGACTCGAATCGCTATCGTGAGCAGCGACAAGTGCGCCCAGTCCCGCCTCGCACACGCTGTCTGGTTCTGCGGAGCATGCGTGCTGCAAGCTCTGGCGCTGAGCTGCTGCGCGTCCCCGCAGATGCAAGCCGAAAAAGTGCCGGCAGGAGTGCAAAAAGTCCTGCCCGGTCGTCAGGACAGGTGGGCGCAGGCCTGTGTGTGCTACGCAGGGCGCTTGCAGCCCAGGCACGCACTGCTGACGCTCCGGGGCGCGGGGCAGGCAAACTGTGTGTAGAGGTCGGGCCCAGCTCCAAGATGGCCTGGATCTCCGAGGAGCTGTGCATCGGGTGCGGCATCTGCGTGAAGGTGCGCCGCCCGCGGCCGCCGGCCCGGGCCGGGCGCCGCTGCGGGCCTGCGGAGGCGTTACGGGGGCACGTGCTCCGCGCCGCGCAGAAGTGCCCGTTTGACGCGATTATGATCATCAACCTGCCGAAGAACCTGGAGAAGGAGACAACGCACCGCTACGGGCCCAACTCCTTCAAGCTGCACAGGCGCGGGGGCGCCACGCCCGCCCGTCCGGCCGTGCAGCGCGCCTGCCGGCGCGGGGCCTGACCCCGGCGTGGCGGCGGCGGCTGCGCCAGGTTACCGGTACCACGGCCAGCGCAGGTGCTCGGGCTGGTGGGCACGAACGGTGCGCCCGGCAGCCCCTCGTTCGCGCGTGCCCTGTCACGGCCTGCCTCGGCGCGCACTGCCCAGCGGAGCGCAGCGCCCGCTGCGCTACAGGGGTGGGGCCGCGGCCGGCGCAGGCATTGGCAAGTCCACGGCGCTCAAGGTGCTGGCGGGCAAGCTGAAGCCCAACCTGGGGCGCTTTGAGGTGCGCCACCTAGGCAGTCGGGCAACACCCGAGGCGCTAGTGACTCGGGCGGAAGCTGCACCGGGTCTGCGTCGTTGGTTGATGGTGCAGGAAGGTTGCTGCTTATGCCACAAGCCGCGCGTGTTGGTGCAGCACTGCTCTCTCGTCCCAGACCATGGTCTCGGCTGGTGCGGGCGTCCTGGGGCCGGCAGCGAGGCCGGCTCCGGGCGCCCTGTGTGACAGCCGAGCCGCGCGTCCGTGCTCGGCCGCGGCGCGCGCCGGACGGGCCGGAGATCGCCAAGCGCTCTCGCGGCAGCCATTGTAAAATACGACCGTTTTAGGCTGAGCTGCGCGTCCCTTTTGACTGCAGAGCGCTGGACGGGCCGGGCCGGAGATCCTGGAGCGCTGTTGCGGCAGCGAGTCACAGAAGCGTCTCGTCTGAGACTAAGCACCATGTGCGCGCCCGGCCGCAGAACGCGCCGGACTGGCAGGAGATCCTCACGCACTTCCGTGGCAGCGAGCTGCAGAACTACTTCACGCGCATCCTGGAGGACGACCTGCACGCCATCATCAAGCCGCAGTACGTCGACCACATCCCCAAGGCCGTGCGGTGCGGCCGCCCGCGCCGCCGCGGCCCCGCCCCGCGCCACGCCCGCGGCGCAGCCGCGCCCGCTCGCCTCCGCCTGCCCCCCAGGGCTGCGCAGCGAGAGTCGACAGAGGAAGGCAACGCGCGCACAGAGGCTCATGAGGACTGAAGCTTTGAGAGGCAGTTGGCATGCGTGCATTGATGACACAGGCGGTTGTGGTCGGGTGCCAATCAATGGCGTGCCGACAGGGCCGCCCACGAACAGCCGCCTCCCAGCCTAGCCACTCTGACATGCTGGGGCCGGCAGGGGCAACGTGGAGACGGTGCTTGACCAGAAGGACGAGCGCGGCGTGAAGGCGATGCTGCTGGCGGAGCTGGACCTGGCGCAGGTGCTGGACCGCGACGTGGAGCACCTGTCGGGTGCGCGCCCGCGCCCCAACCCGATCAACCCGCCGCGCTGCGCGGTCCCGGCCGGCCCTCGCCCAGATGCGCTGCGTGGGGTCTGCAGCACCTGCAGGGCAGGCCTGCTGCGGCTGCGTGGCATGGCTTGCGTGTCGGCAGCAGGCCAGCGACGCGTGTCCCCGGGTGTGGCTGGGTTTCAGTTGGCAGTGTGCGCTCTGGCGCGGAGGCGCCTCGCGTGCGCTCGCGGCGCAGCGGCATCGTCTGCGGACCGCGGTGCGGCTGGGGCGCGTGCGCGCATGCCCAAAGCGGGGCGCGAGGCCCGGCGCCGCGCGCGCGCAGGCGGCGAGCTGCAGCGCTTTGCCATCGCGGTGGTGGCTGCGCAGCAGGCGGACGTGTACATGATTGACGAGCCCAGCTCCTACCTGGACGTCAGGCAACGCCTGAAGGCCGCGCAGGCGCGCCGCCCGGCGCCCCACACCGTGCAGCCGACCTCCGGGTGCTTTTGTGGGTCTTGTTACACCTGGTGTGTGCGTCACGAGTTGGCAGGTGAGGGGGGTGCCGTGGAGGGCGTGCCCGACATGCACAGGGCACAAGGACGACTCCTGTTTGAGGCGCTGGCCTGACCACCAGCCTCTGCGCTGGCTGGCGCGTGCAGCCTGCCGCGCCACCTCTGCACCTGGTGACGAGGTGGGCATGTCCGGTGACCGGCCGTCCGGCGGTTTGCAACGCTCGCGGGTCGCGAGCGGGCGCGGCGCGCGCAGGTCATCCGCGGCCTGCTCGACCCGCAGAAGTACGTGATCGTGGTGGAGCACGACCTGGCGGTGCTGGACTACCTGTCCGACTTCATCTGCTGCCTGTACGGCAAGCCCGGCGCGTACGGCGTGGTCACGCTGCCCTTCAGCGTGCGCGAGGGCATCAACATCTTCCTGGCCGGCTTCGTGCCGACCGAGAACCTGCGCTTCCGCGAGGAGGCGCTCACGTTCAAGGCGCGCGGCCGCGCGCGCCTCAAGGGCGGCCGCGGTGGCCTTAAACCCTACAACCCTAACCCTAAAACCCTAACCCTAAATAACCCATACTTGACCCAGCCTCTGCCGGGGCGGGGGCGCGGTGCGGCCCGGCCCGGGTGCCTGCCCTTTACGCCGGCCTCGTGCTGCCCAGGGGGCGACGTGTTGAAGGACGCAGGTGGCGCCTGTGCTCGCGACGGGGGCTCCGCCCGCACGCCGCACGCTGACACCGTTCTGCAGGGGCTGGGCGGCCTGCGCGGAGCCGCGCATACGGCACCGTCAGCGCCGCTGCCGCCGCTGGCCGGTGGCCGGGCCGCGCTGAGGGCGCCCAGGCGGTGCAGGTGGCGGAGGTGGCCAACAATAGGGCTTGGGTGGGGGTCGGGCCGCGCTGATGGGGCCGGGCGGCGCAGGTGGCGGAGGTGGCCAACGAGGGCGAGGGCGACGTGAAGAAGTTCTCGCGCTACACGTACCCGACCATGCAGAAGGTGCAGGGCAGCTTCACGCTGGACATCGAGGCCGGCGAGTTCACCGACAGCGAGATCCTGGTGCGCGCGCGCCGCCGGCCCCGGCCCAGCACCGCGCCGGCCGCGCTGCCGCACTTGCCAGTGGCGGACCTTGACCGGTCACATAGACCTCGCAGTGAAGGCGCTGCGCGCTCGTGCGCACAGCGACCCGTCAGCTGAGCGCTCTCCCAGGTTCCTCTCACCTGCCGACGCACGCGGCCCGGCGCGGCTGGCGAGCTCGAAAGTCATGCCGCGCCGAGCCAGCCCGCTCGTTCCGCTGCGGCCGGCCAGTGGGCGCTGAGCCGCGCGAGCGCGCCGCAGGTGATGCTGGGCGAGAACGGCACGGGCAAGACGACGTTTATCCGCATGCTGGCCGGCGCGCTGGACGCGGACCGCGCGGACGGCGACATCCCGCAGTTCCGCGTCAGCTACAAGCCGCAGAAGATCTCGCCCAAGTTCCCGGGCTCGGTGCGCCCTATCCAATAAACTTTTTGGGAGCGGAGTTTTTATTTGGGTGGGCCATCGCTGTAATGCTGACGGCAATGGCTTCTCCAAGTTCCAGAAGCTTGGGATCGTGCTGGTTACATTTGCATGCATGTCCACTTAAGTGCAAGGAACCCAGAAATGTCCTGCCTCAAGTACGCGGCCAGCTTGCGCGCGTGCGCGCACAGGTGCGCGAGCTGCTGCACAAGCGCATCCGCGACTCCTACCTCCACCCGCAGTTCAACACCGACGTCATGAAGCCGCTGAACATCGAGGCGCTCATGGACCAGCAGGCGCGCCGCCAGGCCGCTGCGCTCAGGGGGGCTAAGCCGCGCCCTTGGCAATTGCGCGCATGCTGTGTAGGCGTGGCCGAACTTGCTGTGGCAGCAGGTGCCCTGGGGACGAGCGCCGCTCGCCGCAGGAACACATAGCCCAGCGGCAGCTGCGTGAACCCGTGCGGCGCCTCCCAGTCGCGGGCTAGCGGCGCGCAGGCAGCCGCGCCCTCGCTTAGGGCGCAGCCCTGGCACAGCTCTGCAGAGCGCTCCTGCCCCCCTGCGCACCATCAACCACTTCAGACGGTGCTTCATAGAGTGCTGGCCAAGGGGGAGCCGGGATGGCAGCCAGCACAAAGCAGGCGCGTCAGCTCACCGAGCTCTGCCGACGCCCAGCCCGAAACCAACGCCAGGAGCGTTGCGGTCAGTACGGCAGATCTCATATGAACAGTGCCGCGCCGGTCACCGCCACTTCTTCTTCGAGCATGCTAGCTCCGTTGCACCTCGCCACTCTCCGCTCGCTCGTCCCCGCGCAAGCTTGAGCAGTGCTTCGCAGCACCTTTGGCGCGGTCGTGCACAAGTATCGGGCGTACACCAGTTGGGACGAGTTGATGGCCCGGACAGGTCGGTTGCGGCGTATGAAACTCAGCTGTCGAAATCAGGTGTACGAGTCATCACCCTAAACCGCAGGGCTTACTATGTGCGCCTGTGGCGAGAAGCAGCAGCAAGGTTGGAGGAAGCGGGACAGGGGGCGACGGGGTGTTTGCTGCAGGCGGCGCCGCAGCATGCTCGTGTCCTGGGGCAATGCCGATGCGAGCTTCTGGATGACTCTGTTTGGGCGCATACTGGCCACGGTGCGCCGCTATGTCCGTGTACAAGCCATAGCCTTTGGTTGACAGCGCCACCGCAGAATCCTCAGGTTTTGAGCTGCGAACGCGCCCGCGGCCTGAAGCTTGTTTTTTAAATGCAGGGAGGCGCGCTCACCGGCTTGGTCATCACCCTCATCTACGTATTCCAAGAGAAGCTGGTGCACCCCCTGCCGCTGGCAGCTCCGATCGAGGCCGGTCGTCGAGCGCGCGTTGCGTGCAGCCTGCACCTGCGCCACTCACGGTCGGGATGCTGGGCGGCGCGCCGCGGCAGATATACATCCCGCGCATTCCGGGCGTCCCCAACACCTTCCCCTACCTGCCCGACAAGTTCGGCCTGGACTTTGAGGTGCGCGCGCCCCGCACCGTCGCCGCTCACCCGCCGCCGCCTGGCGCCCCACTCGCGTGCGCCTGCCAGGACAGCGTCCCTGCTGCGCGCGTGCTCCGCCCGCACTGACGTGACCTCCACCTTCCCACTGCCCGAGTGCCCCCGAGCGCCTCACGCGCGCCCCGCCTGGAGGCAGCCCAGGCCCCAACGCCCCGGGTCCGCGCCAGCCCGAGCGGCCCCCCCAGCCGGGCCGCGCGCCGACAGGATGTCTGGCTCACCGCGGAGGACGGCACGAAGCTGCACGCCTGGTACCTGCACCCGCGCACGCTGCCCAGCGCGGCGCAGCGGCGCGGCCGCCCGGCGGTGCTGTTCCTGCAGGAGAACGCGGGCAACATGGCGCTGCGGCTGCCCTTCCTGCGGCTGCTCGCGCGCTACCTGGACGCCTCCGTGCTCGCGCTCAGGCGCGCGCGCCGCGCGCCGGGGTCTAGGGCCCTGCCCCAAGGGCCCTGCCTTTAGGGCCCTGGCCAAGGCGTCCAGAAAGGCGGTCACTGGGCGCCGTACGCAATTCTTGCGCGCCGCAGCCGCCCGCTCGCGCCTGCGCTTGCGGCCGGGCGCCGCTGCATGCTCGTATTCGAAGGGAGCCTGGGCACAGGTCGGCCATGGCGATGCAGGGTCAGGACGGCATGGCAGGGGCTGTGCAGTCGCAACACTGCTGCGTGCTCATTCGCGCAAGGGCCTGCACAGCATTTGCTCGCACAGGGGCGGTGCCGCCCGCGGCAGCGCCCAGCCAGTGCGGGCGTCGCCACGCCTGCCGCACAGGCGGAGGCTGTGCCGCCGGGCAACATGCAGCTCCAGGCCGTGTCATGGACGGGTCCTGGTGTACAGGCGGGGCCAGCGCCCCGCCGCGCCGGGCGGGGAGCGCCCTCCTCGCAGCGCGCGTGCCGTTCCTGCGAGCGGGAAGCTGCGCGCGCCGGCCGTGTGGGTCGCGTCGGCCCCAGTGGCTGCCTCGCGCGCGCGCAGCTACCGCGGGTACGGCCTGAGCGAGGGCTCGCCCAGCGAGCGCGGGCTGCAGCAGGACGCACAGGCCGCGCTGGAACACCTGCTCACGCGCCCGGACGTGCACCCCGGCCGGGTGCGCGCGCGCCCCTCGGTCCGACGCGGGCGCCCAGGACGCTCCCCAGGACGCGGCCGCACACTGTTGCCGCGCTCCGCGCACCCTGATGTGCCGGGGCTTGTGCCGGCAGGTGCCCGCCGCCTGCGCGCTGGGCGGCGGCGCTGGGCGGCGGCGCCGGGCGGCGCTGCGGCGCCACACGCGGCTGCGGCCAGCCCTAGCACATACCCTGCGACAGCCGCGCCGCGGCGAGCGCCTGGCGTGCGCGCGCGCAGGTCATCGTGCTGGGTAAGTCGCTGGGCGGCGCGGTGGCGCTGCATGTGGCGGCGGCCAACCCGGGCCGCGTGGCGGCGGTCGTGGTGGAGAACACGTTCCTGTCGATCGAGGATGTGGCGCCCAAGGTGGGCCGGGGCCGCGCTGCGGTGCCTGTATCGGCCTTCTCTGTGTACAGCGCGGACATGGGTGGCAATGGAAGAGTGTTCTAGTCCACCCAGGAATGTGGAGTGTTCTAGTCCACCCAGGAATGTGCCGTCACGGGGGTGGGGGGGACATCTCTCATGCAGTGCAAGTGTTTGGCCAGCAATAAATCCTCAGCACGGGGCAGACATCCAGTGCACTAGCGCTGCGTTAAGTGCAGGCGGCGCCGGGGAGCAACACGGGTGCTGAAGCGGCGCCCTCGGTATGGCACAAGAGCTGGAGATCGCGTCTTTGGATGGCAGGCCTCGTGTGCTGCATGGTGGCGGCGCTGATGCCCGGGGGAGCGGGCCCAGGTCCTGCCAATGCTGCGGCCGGTGCTGGGCCGCGGGCGCGTCGGCAACTTCCTCGTGCGCAACAAGTGGCGCAACTACGAGGCCATCCTGCGCTGCTGCGACCTGCCCATGCTCCTGCTGTCGTCGCTGCGGGCGCGCGCCGGCCCGCGGCCCGACGCCGCGCATGCGGGTGTACTCTGCAGCCGGCGAGCCGGCAGTGCCGAGGGCGGGAAGCGGTAGGGGCTGGACGCCTGCTTGTCAGCGGAAAAAGAAAACCTTCCAGATATTATTCTGGGCTGCTGACCTGCGCACTGAATAGATGGTGGGAAGGGAATGCCGTACCGCCCTGTGATGCTGTCCAGAGCTGCTACTTGAGATGGAGATTGGAGTCTCGCCCCGCGCGCAGGACGAGGTGCTGCCGCCGGTGCAGATGCGGCAGCTGTACGAGGCGGTGGGCGGCGAGGCGTGCGCCACGTGCCGATGGGTGGAGTTCCCAGAGGTGACGGCCGAGCGCTTGGGCATTGCTGTTCAAAGAAGCGCAAATAAATGACTCTGGTCAGCGTGCTCATTATTGCTGCGGAGGAAGGAGCTTGCTTGCATCCGACTTTGCCAGTGCCGGACACACAGAGTCGCTCTCCAGAGTGCTTCAGAGGAGTTTGGTGTCGGTGTCAGGTAGACATCTTGCGAGTCCTCATCCCATAGCTGCGGTGGCGCTGATTTGTGCATGCGTGTGCAGGCGCACCACATGGATACGTATGAGGTAGCGGCGCAGCAGTACTGGCCTGCCATCATTGCCTTCGTGAACTCTCTGGGAAAACCCGCCGGTGAGCATCCCGCTCCTGTGACCGCTGCCCGCATCAAGCATCCTGTGCATAGGGAGTTGCTGTTTGGATGCAAAGCGCCTGCAGCACCGAGGGTATCTGCTGGCCTGTCGCGCAAGGCGCGGTGCTGTACGGTTGACGCTTGAAAGCCTGCTGTGTTGTGGAGCTGTGCATGCTCCATGCTCCGCGGTAGCAGAGCTGCTGTGAGGGGCAGCTTGACCAGTGGTTCAGGCACTGCCGCACATAAGCAACGCCCGCGCCAGCAGCCTGCATCAGGGCCCAAGCAGGGCTGCATCATTCCCTGCCAGACAGTCAGGTGCTTTCTCAGGTTGCCAGTCTACAGCTGTGATGGCTCTCATCCCCGGCGCTCGTTGCCATATGCTGCACACGCTCAGCACGGCCGCACACCGCGGCGGCAGAGGAAGAGGCCCAGCCAGACGTCGCGCGCGCGGCCGGCGCTGCCGCGCAGCGGCGAGCGCGGGAAACCACTGCAGCATCCCCAGCCTTGCCTGGCGGCAACGGCCCTGCGCCGGATGGCGTGCAGGCCGACGCCCGCTAGCTGCTGCGTAGGCGACACTGAAACTGGCTGTGGTGGCTGCACTGGAACCGGGATGTGGTGCTGAAGGGCAGCGTGCGCCGCTCGAGTGCTGTGCTTCTGGGAACTCGCAGGGCTTGCATGTTTCGTGTGGGTGCTAGTGCGGGCTCGGCTGAGCCTGATGTGCAGGACAGACAGGTCTTTGTGCTAGCTGAACAAGCCAGCTGCTGGTTAACCGCTGCAAGTGCCTCCTGGGGTGCTTGTAAGTACATGGACACAGCTCCATGTCCATGTAGCTCCACATGCAAGGGCAACCCAGAGCCCAGAGCCGTAATGTCTGCTGGGTTTTATGACATCATGTGTGCAGTAGCAGCTCATTACCTATGGCAGCAGATGTGTGATTACACGGGCACATGTCCAGTGATGACTGGCAGTGCCCCTGCAGCTCACGCGCGTGCGGGTGCCCAGGTAAGTCACGCATAGAGGGCTGGTTGTGGCTCCACAGTGCGCAACTCTCAGCGTCCAACCAGGCAGCATGCGTGTCGGGTGCGGGTCCGCGGCAGGCGCAGCGGAGTGGCGTGCGCGCAATCTCCTGCTGCAGCCTGCCGCTTGCACTGTTCAGGCGGCCGGCTGCCGCGAGCGCCCAGCATCCCGCCAGGAAGTCGCCGCAGGGCGGCCACGTGCTGCCGCGGGCCCTTCCTGCGCCAGCGTGCGTGGCGAACAGGGGTGCCGCCCACAGCTGGCGGGGCGCAGCGGGCCCGGGGCAGGGTGAGCAGGGGCCCCATCGGGTTGTGGTCGGAGTCGTTCCGGCGCTCACCTACGTGGCAGGTGGAAGCGCACGGCAGGGCCGCCATGAGACGAACAAATAGTCGATCACGGTCACGTGCAACCCGAAGTGATATGTGTGTGCCGCCTCCTGGTCGCCCTCTACCCGCCCAGCGCACAGCCGCGTGTCTGTATCCATGCAAAGCTGCAGGAGCGCGGGGCCATGCTGCTGTGCACTGGGCGGGTAGACGGGGACCAGGAGGCGGCCACGACGTATCACTTCCGGTCGCGCGCAACCCGGGTTGACTACATGATCGCATATGTTGCAGCCCTGCCGTGCATTTCCACCTGCTGCATAGGTAAGCGCCGGAACGACTCGGACCACAACCCGCTGGAGCTCTTCATCAGCCTGCCCCGAGTCCGCTGCGCCCCGATGGCTTTGGGCGGCACCCCAGTTCGCCGTGCACGCACAGGACGAGACTCAGCGGCGGCGCCCACTGGCGCCTAGTACTTAACCTAACCCCTTGCATATTTTGAATATGCAAAGGGAAGCGACTTTCCTGTCCATTGATTTACTGCTTCCCGGCGTAGGCTGGCAGTCAATACTGGGCGCTACACTTGGTGCTGGGGTCACGCCAGGTCTGTGCCTTGTCCAGTGCCAAGCAAACTCCCAAGCGTAAAGATCTGCGCTCTGTGGAGCCCCAGGGTGGTCAGCAGTGCACCAACAAGACAGCAGGTCTGCCAGTGACGCGGCCTCGAGCGTCTTGCTGTATACCGCGCCTGCACCAGTTTCCCAAGCTGGGGCGGCTCCCACGGCACCCCACTGCTGGACGTTCCCTGTACAGGGCGCGCCGTAGCGTCCTCCTGTTGCGCTATGGCAAGAGGGACGCAGACTGCGCCTGCAGGCGAAGTCTGCTGCGCCCCCTGCAGCTGCTCGCCAGGAGCGGGGCAATGGGAGGGGCGGGCTTGCGGCGGGCGCAGCAGCCCACCTTGTGAACCAAAGCTGGCGTTGCCACGCTCCCTGGACAGCGCCTGTCAGCCTGGGCGGCGGCGCTGGCGCCGAGCAGCGCCATGGCCGTTGAGCGCACCCCATGCCGCGTTGCTGCTGGCAGCACTGCTGGCTGCGGCGCTGCCGGCTGTGGAGCCCGCCACACGGATTGTCATCAGAGCAAAGGTGTGCGCCCTGCTGTCTTGGCCTGCAAGCGCAGCTCGCTGGATGTCGCGCACGCGCCTGACGTCTGGCGCACACGCTGCAGACCGGGCCGGGCGACGACGACGTGCTGCTGCCGCCCCTGATGCCTCCCGGTGCGGCGCCTGCTCTCTGGCAGTGTTGGTCAACGGCCTTGGGCGGAGTCAAGAGCCCGCTGCACCGGAGCAGACGAGCAGGGCTGGCGGGGCCGCTGCAGCTGGGCTCTGCGCACGCACCCCAGCCTGGCATATGTTGACCAGCCACACGCGCGCCCTTTTGCGCGCACCGCGCTGGCTCGCGATTGCACCTTGACGTTTAGCATGTGACTGCCGCTGCCTAATCCCGGGCTCAGCTGCTGTGCGCTGTACCGCTGCTTGGCACCGACTGGTCAACAGCGCAGTAGCCTGGTCAACCGCTTGACCATGCTCACGGGCGCCGTGCGCCAGGGCTGGGCATGTACGCGCGCTACGCGCTGGCCGGCGCGCTGTGCTGCGCGCTGACGCACGGCGCGGTCGTGCCGGTGGACGTGGTGAAGACGCGCATGCAACTGGAGCCGGGCGTGTACGCGCACGGGCTGCTGGCCACCGCCGCGCAGCTGGTGAAGGAGGAAGGCGCGCCCTGGGCCTCGCGTGCGGGCTCGGACAGGCCCCCTTCTGACGCAGGCTTGCCAAAGTCATGAGCGCGAATCTTGCTGGCTGCCGCTGCGCACCTGGGAGAGGAGGAGTTACGTCTTCAAACGAGCGGGGGGCGCGGTGGGGCCTCACGGCCGGCGGCGTGCATGCGCATGGGGGCCAGCTTCCGACACTACCAACACACCAGCGCCGCACACGCACCACACTTGACAGAGGAGGGACGCCGCGGCAGGGCTGGGCGTGCTGGCGGCGGGCGCAGGGCCGACCCTGGTCGGCTACTTCCTGCAGGGCGGCCTGAAGTTTGGCGGGTACGAGTTCTGGAAGGACGTCATCGCGTCGCTCGCGGGCGCCGGCGCGGTTGCGCGCTGCGCCGCGCTCGTGCACATGGTGCGCGGCAGGCGTGATGGGTAAACGACGAGGAACGAATGTGGACGTGTGCAACATGTCTCAGGGAGCTCGCGAGTGGGAAGGCAGAAAAACACCTTGAGGCCCGTGACAGGTTCGCGCATGAGCACGAGCGTGGTATAGATGGGAAGGGAGAGGGGAAGGGGAAGGGTGCGCACGGCCTGGCCGCGGGCCCGCCAGGCTGCGGCCGCGGCGTCCCGAGTGCGGCCGGCCTGTCCCGGCGCGCAGGCGGCGAGCGCGGTTGCCGAATTCTTCGCCGACATCGCGCTGTGCCCGCTGGAGGCGGCGCGCATCCGCCTGGTCGCGCAGCCTGGCTACGCGCCGGGCGTGGGCGGCGCGCTGGCGCGGCTGGCGGCCGAGGAGGGTGTCGCGCGCGGGCTGTACGCCGGCTTCGGGCCGATGCTCTTCAAGCAGGTGGGCGGGGCCCAGGCGCTCGACCTGGCGCCCCGCGTCGCCTTGCATGCATGGGGCATGGACTTGCATGCATAGGCGCCTTGCATGCGTGCAGCGACGGGGCTGCCCGCGCCCGTGCCTTGCCCTCCGCGCTCCTAATAAGAGCCTCACATGCGAGCCTTACCGCCTCAGGAGGCTGCCGCCTGCCTTCGGGCAGCTTGCGGCGCTTGTTCGCAGCGAGCGCTGCGGGGCCACGCTGCTGCAGTTGAGGCGGCTGGGAGGCTAGGCAGAGCGTTGTCATCAGACCCGCGTGTGAGGCGAGCGCATGTCCTGCGCTGCCATGCAGATACCGTACACGATGGCCAAGTTTGTGGTCTTTGAGCACGTCGCGCACGCGCTGCATGCCGCGCACGCGCTGCACGCCGAGGCCTTGGCCGCGCTGCCGCTGCGGCCCGGCGGCCACCCGGGGCCGCCCGCCGGCCACCCCGGCGCGCTGCCCAGCGCGGCGCTGTCGCCGGCCGCCGCCGCGGGCATCAACCTGGCGGCCGGGCTGGCGGCGGGCTGCGTGGCGGCGCTGGTCTCGCAGCCGGCGGACACGCTGCTGTCGCGCATCAACTCCGCCAAGGCCGCGCCGGGCGCGCCCCGCCCCCGGCCGGGCGCCCCTTCAGCAGGCAGCCCCGGCTCCGATGCTGCTGCAGCCCCTGCCGTCCGTGCGACGCGCTCTGCTCGCGCGCGGCCGCTGCTGCAGCCTCTGTCGGCCCAGTGGGCTCAGGCCGGGAGCCGCAGCAGCGGGCGCAGGCAGGGAGGGGGCAGCCGCACCGCTGCCGGCGGCGACGCACAGCAGACCACAAAGCACGCACGAGCCGCTTGCGCTGGCATGCATGCACTCTGCATGCCCTTGCCGCGGAGGCGCGCGCAGCGGTGTCGCCTCTGGACAACAACCTCTAGAAAAAAGAAAATAAATGGGCGCCCGCATGCGTGCCGAGCAGGGGTGGCGCTGCGCGCAGGCGAGGAGAGCACGGGCGCGCGGCTGCTGGCAATCGCGCGCGAGCTGGGCGCACGGGGCCTGTTCGCCGGCCTGGGCGCACGCATGGTCCTTGTTTCCGCCATCACCGCCAGCCAGTTTGCCGTCTACGGCAACCTCAAGCGCCTGCTGGGCATCGAGGCCGCGCACTGACCCGCGCTGGGCCTAGAGTTTCCAGCCTGGCGCATGGTCAGGCCCGCCGCGCTGACTTGTCGTTCCTCTGTTGTGCACAGCGCCGCTCTGTTGCGCATCGAGCTGAGTCGCGCCCTGGAAGCACTTCCGGAGCCAGGCGTTGCATGTTGCACACACGTATAGTCAGCGCCTGGCACATGGTCCAGCTCACCGTGACGACTTTGCCAGTGTGCTCTGTACAGCAACAATGTCTATGAGGCGCTGCCTGGTCAAGGCGCTGCATAATCAGACTTACCCATATACAGCTACATTTAGTCCTGGTGCTTTCGGTGCGTGGTAGTGTTCGTCCAGTCGCCCACTAGGTAGGTTGTCTGTGTGCTCTAGGAGCGTGTTTCAGGGGCACGCAGGTGTGCATAGGAGGCCGTGTGGCAGCGCGCTGGCCCCCAGCTAGCTAGACCCCAGCGCGCGCGCAGGCGCTTCGTATATAAACCCCTAGCTAGCATGACCCCAGCGTGCGCACAGGCGCCCCGTATACAACCTCAGGCTGCGTGGCGGGCAGGGGGAGAGGTGGTTGTCATGCCTGGACTGCCCTACACCGCAGCCTCAGGTGCGGTGTCAGGGCGCGCAATGTGCCGAGGCTCGCTGGGCTGCCGCTGTGCCATGCAGGCCTGCAGGCAGCGAGCGGGCGGGCGCCGTTGCCCTGCCTGCCTTTCACTCATGAGCCGTGTAGCGGCATGTGGTCTGGCCCAGGCTCTGCAGCTCGCGGGGCTGTTTGCATGTATCCGCCAAGGTCTCAGGTCAGGCCGTTTCGCCTGCGTGAGGAGCTTGAAGGATACATGCATGGAGCAGCATGGTTCAGTCGGGTGGCTTAAAAGGCATGCGTGCGCGCCCCCGCGCGCCAGTACAGTAGAGCGCTGTCTGCAGGATGGTGTGTGTAGTGGTGTTCCAGCCTTTCTAGGAGTCATGGCACGGTGCTCGCATGCAGAGTGCACCCGAGCAGGCAGATACTCGCCAACTTGTAAATACAGGCTTAGCTGCCACGGCATGCTTGCTCTTCTTTGCATGCTACCACTGCTGCAATAGAAGCCACCAACAGCCATGCGCGTGCGGATGACGGCTACGCGAGCGGCTGCAGCCGCACATGCTGGCCAGCAACGTGCCAGGAGCCCTGACCCCCGGAGCCTGGGCCTGGAAGTGGAACGTGACCTAAGCCGCTCAGCGCAGACGCCTGGGCTACCTGTACATAGCAGACTCCTGGGCTATGTAATCCAGCAGCAGCAGGCGTGCACGGAAGCAGTTTCTGCTCGTCCGGCGCCCGCGCTGGGGCTTGGCATGAGGCTACAAGAGGTTGTGCGGCAGAGAGGAGTGTGTCCCACAGGGACAGGACTGCCGCGGCGTTCGCGGGCGCCGCGGGAAGCGCTGAGCGTGCGTTGCTGTGTGCACTTGCAGCCAGTGCATGAGCTTCTTTGGAAGTAGCGTCTCACACACTTAGTGGCGTATGCAGTGCTTTTACATGGCCACATGACCGTGGTGGTGGGGCATGCAGTGGTTGTTCGTGGCGCATGCAGTGCTTGTTCATGGCCACATGACATGGAGGGCAAGGTCTGACCTCAATTCTTTCAACATGCATATCTCATTGTGCACAGGTTGCATGCTGCGTTCATACCACCCACAACATACCGGTTCCCGTCCGATCACCGAAGTCAAATTGGGTTTGGCCTCATCAGTACTGCGTTGAGGAATCACGTGGGAACCCGAGGTGATGCAGTGTTTTTGCTGCTGCTGCTGCTGGACTCTCGACTGCATGTTGTTTGCCAAGGCAAGAGGGTGAGCCCTCAAGGCACTTGTTGATACGGCGCAATTCTCGAAGCTACAATAACCGGTTCAATTCACATGCTGTGCATGCACATAGCCAGGCATGTGTGGGCTAGCCCGTGCAAGAGGCGCACAGTACGGCCATGCAGTCATGTGTGTTCATACTGCGTCCTTGATTGCTTGGCCCGACATACACCTTGTTATCTGGCGGGCGGGGTGAGAGGGGAGGTTGCGGGCTGTAGAGGCAGCTGCTGAGCTGGGCAAGGCTGGCATTGCGCCCATGGAAGGCACAGGCCTACATCGCAATTGGTCGCGCAGCAGAGGCATGGACCCAGACAAGTGCTTCCGCCCGGTGAGCAGGCCCATGGGAGGGACGAGCGACCCATGACAATCAGCTCTGGCAGACACACATTTTGGACAGCAACCAACATTTGAAGCGTGGCAAGCAGCTTTCAAGCGCAGAGGCGCCTGCATGCCTGCCTCTCGTGGGACTCCTCTCAGATGCCTTGCCAGCTGGCCGTGCAGACATGCAGACAAGCATGATCAAATGCATGTGACATGTAGGCTCATGAGTGCTGCTTCTGCAGCGCGCCGGCCGCGCTGACGTACACGTTGCCGCCATCCGCGCCCGCATTGCCGAACAGCCGCGGCTGCGTCAGAGGGTCCACGCCCGCAGCAAACGCCACCACGCCGGCAGCAAAGGCGGCCGCCACGACGCGCGGCCGCGCATGCTCCGCCACGGCGCCCAGGTCGGGGAAGCCCAGAGCGTTGCAGAGCGCGTGTGCGGCGACGGGCGCAGCCTGCATGCGCTGCCCGGGTCAGCCCCTGGCTGCCTGGGTGGCTGCTTGCAGGCGAGGCGAGCAGAAGCCACCCCTGGGTTTACTGCGCAGCGGCCCAAGGCGTCTCACACCAGGGTGTGCGCACATAACAAGAATTCGCTGTCAGGTGTTCAGCAGGGCTACTGCACGCTCGAAGCAGGTGAGCCGCGCACCAGGTGCCCGCTGCGGAGGAGCAGCCATGTTGCGAACCAGCCAAACAGCGTGGTGTAGCCAAACTGGAAGGCCACCTGCGCGCCGGCTGCCCATGTATCTGCATAGGCACCTACGCAATGTGACATCGGCTCAGCAACATGCTGTTCAGGCTTTTTTCAGTCGTTGCTTGTGGGCGGCAGTTGGGCCACAAGCCGATAAAGAGCAACCATTGACATGTGCGCCCCTGAGAATCGCTGCAGGGCAGCACACGTCAGGCTTGGCCCTCTGAAACCAACCCGCTGTGCACGCCTGGTCAGCACGCCGGGTGCGCAGGGGTCGCAGGGGGCGCGCTCGCGATGCCGAGCGTGCGCGCGACAGCTCGCAGCCCTGGTTCAGCAAGGCGCAGGCGCGTAGGCAGGAGAGGGCAGAGGGTGCAGTGCAGGCGCGCGCACGCCGAGCGCGGGCCGCAGCGCACCGAGCGGGTAGTGTAGGTGCGCAGGCTCATATGACGGTGCAGGTCTAGGGCAAGGGCCGGGCGCGCGCCATGCAGAGCGCGGGCCGCAGCGCGCAGCCCTGGTGCACCACGTGCTCGCGCAGGTGGTGCAGGTGCGCCACGCCGAACAGCAGCGGCGTGGCCAGCACCGTCGCCGCGGCGCTGCACCCCTGCGCCGGGCGCGCCGCCTCAGGGGCGCGCAGGCAGCGGCGCCCTGGTGTCGCAGAGGCGCGGGCGTGTACTTAAGAAAACGAAGGCTGGTGTGCACAGTTCCTGCTGGACAGCCTCGGGGCCCTTTCGGCAGATCCAGGCGAGAGCGTCGCCAACGGCCAGCACACGGCTGATGCCACACCCCCCGCGCCGACCGGCCGCGCGCCTGCGCCAGGAGCAGCGGCGCCATGCACGCCCGGAACACAAACTCCTCTGTCGGCGGCGCCACCACCACGTTGCGCAGGACCTGCCGCCGCGGGCGTCCTCGCTCAGCGGGCGCGCCTGCTCGGAAGGCGCATGCAGGGCATCATTGCGCAGCAGCGGCTCCACTAGCTGCATGTCCAGCTGTCACGCCCGTGCGCACACACCGTGGCCCGTGCTGTCTCCTCACCCCCGAGCTGTAAGGGCATGGCATGGCTCGCGCCCCTTGAGAGTCTGCGCTTGGGCGGGAGGCGACTGCAGGCCGCGCCTGCAGGCGGGGAAGGCGGAGCAGGGTGGGCCGCGGGGCGCCAGGGCGCGCCGGCCACGCGAGCAGCAGCAGCGGGCCGGCGAACAGGGCGGCCGTCAGCGCCAGCGGCGCCGCGAGCGCGGCGGGCAGGCCGCGCGCGCGCAGGCCCAGCAGCTGCAGCGTCGACGCGCCCGTGCTCGCGCCCTGCAGGGACGTGCTCAGCTTCTGAGCCAAGGGGCGCTCAGCGGCAGAGCTCGCCAGGTGCAGGCCTTGCGGCAGCGCCGGATCGAGCGCCCTCCGGTGCCCTTAACGTGGCGCAACCTTGTTAAGATTTGCCCGCCCACAGCAAGCCGGCGACGACATACCCGAAGCGCACTTGGCAGCCGGTTGTGCCCTCGCGGGGCAAGCTGCCAGACGTATATGGTCTCACACTGCCAACGACGGTGGGCGCCTGCCTTGAACACGGGCGTGAAAACTCTGTGTCCTCGAAAAAACCACAGACCAGGCAGGGAGTGCGCTGAGCGAGGGGCTTTGCCTGCACGCGGGCGTACAGGGGCAGCCAGGCCCAGGCGCAGGCCGCGGCGCAGAGCGCCATGCGCACAGCGATGGTCTGGGCGTCATTGCGCGGGCCGCGCGCGGCCGGCAGGGAGAAGGGCAGCACGTATCCGAGCGCGACAAGCAGGCAGCTGCAGGCCTCAAGCATCAAGGTCGCACAGGCTCACTGCCACCCAGCAGCGCGGTGGGGATGGTCGCAGTGGACAACATACTAAGATGCAGTGGGCGCTCACAGTATATGACCAGCGCGTGTGTCCTCCACATGATCGCGCATCCACCGTGCTGTGAGAATGAATGAAAGAAGAGGGACAGTGCAGAATCGGTGTATCAGTATCAGCTACACCGCAGAGCCAACTTTGGCTTCTTACGGGCGCAGCCCTAGAGCAGGGCTGCGGGTGCAGATCAACTCAACCGAAGCTAGAACACAAAGTGGAACGCAGTGGGTCCAGATCTGGGTTGTGGCTAGTCGTCTGCCATCTTTGTGAGTGACCGTGCCCAGCTTGCGTCTGTGCCCGACACCGATCACAATGTCCCGGAGGTCCAGACGGCCCGTCTTGGAGGCACCCCTCGACAGGGGAATTTCGTGTTTAAAGCCGAGCATTTTCTGAGGCCAACTTTGAGTTTTGCAGGCTGACCCACTGCTGGCGCTATGATATCAAAGGCCGGCTGGGAAGTTCTTGTCGGCGCTTCGTCTGACGGCCGTTGATGTCGTACCGCCAGCTGTGGGTCAGGTTGCAGACATCGAAGTTGGCCTCGCCAACTGCCTGGCTTTCAGTCAATCCAGTCCCCTGTCGAGGGCTTCCTCCGAGACGGACCACGTCCGATCACCGATGTGAAGGCTGTCTGGCACAGGCGCAAGCTGGGCAATGCCACTCACAAGATCACGCGCACACCGCCACGGGGCTCACCACTCCGTTTCACTATCTTGCCTACCCCACTTAGTTTATCTGTCAAGTCCGCGCTGACCATGCTCACCCCCCTCCACCACTATGACGCTCACCGTTGCCCAACACCACTTGGGTTTGGACAGCATGTTGGCCGCGACCTGCTCCGGTGTCCCGTGGGCCCCATTCATACCGGCAGCACTGTGAGTGGTTGAGCCACCCAATGCTTGCTGCAAGCCCACGGGGCTTCGGATGTAATGTGTTGGAGCATGATCCAAGATGAGCATGTATTGATAAGCTAGTCGACCAAGACGCTAGCCATTGTTGCCTATACTCAGCATGTCAACCAAGCGTGCATCAGCATGTGCATGCATGATGCATGCCGACACTGCGCATGGAAGCAGACCCGCCCTCACACGATGCTGGCACTCTTGCTTCATTTGTGAGAACCGTCACACGAGCTACAGCCTGCACTGCGCCGCCCGCATGACAACAAGCGACTCCTTTGTTGCAACGCACGTGTTGCCAGTCCCTGGCGCTCGAGCCCAACAAGACCAGACTGCGTATAAAAGAAGTGAGAGGACGGCGGGCAGCATGGCCCGCACGAGCCGCAGCACGCCCCGGCCCCGGCCGCGTCACAGCTCGCCGTGCGCGCCGCCGCCCAGCCCCAGCCGCCCAGCCAGCCCGCGCCGGCGCAGCACCGCCAGCAGCCCAGCGACCAGCAGCAGCACGGCCAGCGCGAGCAGCAGGCATGCGCGCGCGCGCCGGTAGCCCGGGCGCGGCAGCGGCGTGGCGCGCGCGGACGCGTCCGCCGACACCGACAGCAGCGCGGCCTCGTCGGCCGCGAACGCGACGGCGGTGATGAAGACCATGTGCGCGCCGCGCACGCGCGCCAGCGGCGCCAGGCGCCGCGCCGAGAACAGCGCGACCTCGCCTGCGCGCGCGCGCGCGCCGGAGCATAGCCTAAGGCGCGTAGCTTCACAAGAACCGGCCGCGGCAGGCGCGGCCTACCAGATGCGCTGTCGCATGATCACGTGCCTCACCAGGCCGACAGGAGCTCTACAACCAGGTCTCTGCTGCGTGTGCTGCCTACGCTCCGCTGGCAACCACAGCGGCCCACGCGCCCTCGTGCCGCAAGCCAGCTAAGGACACAGAGCTTCTGGCACTCTGGTGTATGCGGTGACGGCAGGCCTAAGACGGGCAGGCGATCGAGCGGCCCGCACCCTCCGACGACCCTGTGCCCAGGAAGGCGCCCGATGCGCTGACGTCGACGGCCGTGATGGGCGCGTCGTGCGCCTTGACTCGCCGCACCAGGGCCATCTCGCCCGTGTCGCCCTACCCGCACCCCAGTCACACTACTTACAAGAGCTCCACGGAGTGCCACGGACCCCCCGATGCCTGACTTATCCTGATGATCCGCACGTTGCTTAGGCGCGTCAACGCAAGCGGACTGTGCACCTCAACAGGCTGGACCCCAACAGGCTGGACTGTGTGCACCCCAACAGGCTGGACTGCAGCCCCCGCAGCATGCGCAGCGGCCGGGAGCGGGCGGCAGCGCCGCGCCTGCTCCCAGCGTAACAGGTGGCCGTCGCCCGCGCAGTTGACCGCGGTGAAGAGCGCCGTGCTGCCGTCGCGGGCGAAGCGGCAGCGCGCGAACGAGCCGCCGCGCGCCAGGCCTGCGCGCCGCCCAGCCCGCTGGAATGGGTGTCCGGGCGACTGCTGGGGTTGTCGTTCGGAGCCAGGGTTGCACATGCAGCATGCAACGGCGCGACACACACGCCAGCTTGCCGCTTCAGCGAAGCTTCTTCATCAATCCCTTGCACGGTCGCTGCGTGCCAACCAGGAAGGCGGACCATGCTGGGTACCCTGTTAGCATTGTGTCTAGCAGGCAGCGCGTGGCGCATGCGAGGCCTGTGACGGAGCCTGGATGACATATGCGGCGCGCCTGGCGGCAGCTCGAGGCGCTCCGCGGGCACGCCCAGTTCCCAGGCCCACAGCACGCATGCGCCGTCCTCGCTCGTCGTTGCCAGCACCTGCCGCGGCGCGCGCGTCGCGCGCTCGCTGCCGGCCTGGCAGTGCCGGGCACAGCCCCGGCCGCGGCTGGCACTGCGGTCTTGCCCTCTGATGCTGGCTCGCTCTGTGTGCACGGAAGGCGCCGTGCACAGCGGAATTGTCTGCTGAATGGCAGGAGGCTCCTACGCATGGCCTGCCTCACGTGCATGCCCTGTTTGTACGACTACGCTCGGCATGCTCTGGTTGACCATGCATGCTGCACACGGCATCGGCTCACCATGCACATAAACACACGCCGGTCATGTGAGCAGGCGAGCAGTGCCTACCATCCGCTGACAAACACTGGCCCCTGATGACTCTATGCGCTCATGACACAGCGTGCATTCCCGCACACCTTGTCGCTGTGCGCCACGCTGAAGTCCAGGTCCCGCGGCGCGGCTGCCAGCCCCTTGTCGCCCCTGGCCGCCCGGGGCCACTGCATCACTGCCTGCCATGCTTCTGGCATGGACTGGAGGGAAAGGCAGGGGAGAGGAGCGGTGAGGCAGAGGACGTGGGACAAAGTGTGTGAAACACACGCGAGGCAGCCCAGCCACTCTGCATGCCTTCACGCGCACCCCGCCCAGCGCCTCCGTGTCAGCACGCTTCCAAGCTGGTCTGCGCGCACCCCATGTGCGGCTTGCTGCAAAAGTCGTACGGCGCTGCGAACAGAGGCCAAGAGGCAGGAAGACCAAGGGCTGGCACGAGCGCACAAACGAGCCCCGCCAGGACGAGACAGCGCCGGTGACTGCCGGGCAGGGAGGCTCACCGCAGGTCGGCGCGCGTGCTCAGCGACGGCCAGGCGAGCACCGTGATCGATCCGTCGTCGCCGCCGAGGGCCAGCAGCTTACCGCTCGCGCTGAAGGAGAGGCACTTGACCATGCCCAGCCCCGCCAGCCGCGCCGCAACATCGCCTGCCGCGCTCGAGGCAGCCCCAGACCTACCTCACATCCAGGCTGAGCCCTTGCGCGCCTTGCCGCCTGCTCAGCACAGCCTGTGACAGGCCCTGGGGATATATTTCCAGAGTGGCATTTCGCGACTCCTTCAGCGGCCGCCAGGCAGAGAGCCGTCCAGCCGCCTGGTCCAGGCAGAACACCAACAGGGCAGCTTTGGGGGCGAAGCTGACAGGCCTGCCTCCAGGGCTCACCCAGGGCGGGTACCAGGCGGGGGGGCGCGCTGGGCAGCCGGTCCACGTCCAGCCGCAGCAGGCCGCCGTTGCCCATGGCCAGCACCAGGGCGTCGCCGGCGGGCGTCGCGGCCAGGCGCAGCGGCGCGTCGGCGCCGGTCCACCCCTCGCCGACCGCGTCGCTCAGCGCGCCGCGGTGGTAGCGCGCCGCCACCACTCTGCGCGCACGCAGCCTGCACTCAGGCTGCTCGCGGCGCGGCGCGGCCCTGACATGCATAAAGCGCTTTCTTCGCCTCCGCTGTAGCAGGCCTGGGCTGCCTGCCCACCTGTGAAGGCCCTGGAGGTCGCTGGCGGACGCTATGACCATAGGCAGGCAGCGGGGAGGGCGAGGCGCAGCTGCACACAGCTTGGAGCGCGCCTGTTGCCGATGCCGAAGCCCTTCTTGCCGCCACCCCCGGCAACAAACAGGTGCTCGCCGGCCGGCCAGGCCGCGCAGTACAGCGGCACGCCATACTTGCGGGGCGCGGCCTTGCGACCCATTCAGGTATGACAAATGCTGCACCTGCACTACTGCTGAGCTGCTCCTGCGCCTAGCCTGAGCAGTGCAAGTCTGAACCTCAAGCCAATCGGCTGCTTAGAAAGATAGCTTGATGTGAGTCACTCCCCCCGTACTACTCCATGCATATCAATGCCGTGCTGCACAGCATCTGCTTGCAGCCTGCTGTTACAGGTGTGACAACGCACGGCTTGCCGTTGGTCAGTGTCTTCTGTATAGGAATTGTGCAGGAAAGCAGAGCTTGGTGGACCGCACCACGGTCGTACCCTGTGTGGAGAGCCTATGCATGCATGCGGCAATGGGCGGTATTTACTTGCGCATTGCTCACAGCAGAGTGCTTGTGGTGCCAGCAGTGTGCTACTGTGGTGCCGACGAGAGGCCTCTCAGGTGCTTGGGAAGCAACTGCGGAAGCACCACACTCCCTGCACCTCCTGACACCGAGCCTGGAGGCCCTGCAAGCCTGGAGCTGCTCTGCCGAGCGTCTTCTGCGGTGTCAGGATGGAGAGGCCGATGAGAGACCCGCTTCAGAGTTCAGCATCCTGGGATGTGCCTGAGCGGCGCAGCATCAGCGCCGTGGGGGACGACAGTGCTGCGCTGCAGACTCTGGCATCCCAGGTCTGACCTGTTCACAAGCTGAAGGGGGCTTGCAGTGCATACTGTGTTGAGGGAGCACGCTCTAGGCCGGAAGACTGGTGGTGCCCATCAAGTAGCCGCTTGAATGCTTGCAGAAGTGTGGTGCAACACACTCGGTCCAACAACCACAAGTGGCTGTCTCTAAGCACCTTGTAGTTGACTTACCGCACGTGTGAGGCCTCCTTCCACTGCTGGCCGCAGGGCGCGTGGCGCACCATCCTGGAGCGCCTGAAGGACTTCCGGCAGAACAGCGCCAGCGAGGACTTGCTGCCCCGGGCGGCCTGGTACGCGCTGGCGCTGAGCAAGCTGCGGATGTACTCCGCCGCGGCGGAGGAGCTGGACCTGCTGGGGCCGCTGGACGCGCCGCACTACTCCGAGCAGACGCCCCACGGTGCGCGACGCCCGCCGCGCCCTGCGTGCCTGCGTCGCCGGCCGCGGCTTTGCGCTGCGCGTTGCTTGCCGGACCACGCTGTCACACGTCTACCTGCGAGACACTGCACGCAAGCAAATGTACGGCGCCGCGCCGAAGGAGCCGACCCTGCTTGGGCTCTCAGCGCGCCGTGCCACACCGAACGACCAGTCACGGCACTGCGCTCCCTGCTTTTCAATATTGCGCGCGTCCAGTGATGCGTGTGCCGCTTGCCAGGCACGTGTGATTGGCAGCTTTTTCTTTCCGTGAAGCGCATGAAAGTTGCTCTTGTGCACCCAGGGGCCTGCAAACCTCACTGGCTCGCTAAAATGCGCTGCGTCGACTCTGCTGCTGACGGTGGGATGGGCGCGCCGCGCGGCAGGCGCGCGCTCGAGGGTGCCCTTTGCGCTGCGGTGGCTGGCGGCGGAGCTGCCGGAGCGGCTGGGGCGGGCGGGCGAGACCGTGGAGCGGCTGCATGCCCTGCTCGAGCTGTGCCGCATGGAGGCGGGCGCGGCCGCCGCGGCGCAGGCAGCGACGGGGGACGCCGGTGCGCGCTCGTCACACCTTGTCCGAAGGGACGCACCTCGTGTGCCTGCGCGGGATCCTCTGCTGAACCATAGTAGCTTAGTGCCGTCATGCTGCTCGTTGTGCATGGTGTCGGCACTGGGAGTGCCTGAGCTGCAGTGAACCAAGTACATGCGGCATGCAGGCTGTGACGCCTGTGCGCATGCCGGGAGCTGCGTACATACGTTCATGCAGGTGGCAGCAGAGCACAAGTGTTGTGCCTGCGGTTAAGACGGCCCCGCGACCTCTAAGCGGGACCGCACTGCTCTGTTATTTAAACCGAGGAGCAATGAGCAATGTGCTTTCCGCACGAGTGTCGCGCTCGCTGGGCAACAGCTGCTTTGACAGCAACACGTACGAGATGGATATGATGTGCCGCGGGGACAGTCAGCGCAGGCGGGCGCGCCGCGGCGGCCGCGCTGTGGAGCAGGCGGCAGGAGACGGTGGTCTGCGCGCTGGCGAGCCGCCACCTGAGGTGCCGCGCTGCGCCCACGCGCCTGCCCCATGGTGCCGGACACGCATGCAGTGCGAGCCCTGGTGCACCTGATCTTTGCTGTTGTGCCGAGGCAGAAACGGAGGGCACGCAGCATGGCGGGAGTGTCAGCGCGCCAGAACCACACACAAGCAGCGAGACAATTGCTTGCAAGTACGCACCTGGTGCAGCACCAAGCGTGGCTGCCGAGTGCGCGCCACACGTCAGCAGCCCTGCAGCACAGTGTCTCATGACACTTGCCTGGCTCGTCAGACACCAGCAGCGGCCCCGCTCCGGGTGGCAAAGCGCAGGGCGGCGGCGCGCAGGGGCCGCGAGTTTGCGCCCGCGCTGACCTGGCTCGCTTGGCTGCTGGCGCGGCACCCGCGCGCGCCCGACCTGCTCGAGCGCGCCGCGTTCGTGCAGCTTGCGCTCGGCGACACGCGTGCGGCGGCCGCCAGCTTTGAGCGCGCGGCCGCGGCCGCGGCCGAGGCGGCGGGGCTCGGCGACGCGCGCCCGGGGTCAGGCCTGGGGCCGCCGCACGCCGACAGCCTGG
>JAABUY010001498.1_pt1 | contig 31100 bp, 31 predicted proteins | sample 5560271 | NCBI WGS metagenome assembly JAABUY01 (sample SAMN10711886, study PRJNA513374) | rock metagenome | isolation source: Antarctica rocks | place: Antarctica: Victoria Land, University Valley | reverse complement strand
ACAGCTACGACGCCATCGTCGAAGCATGCCGAGACGCATGGAACTGGCTCATGACCGACCCCATTCGCATTCGCTCAATCACAACACGGCCATGGGCATCGGTGTGGAATTACGGCGGCTGGTATTACTTGACTGCCATCATCAACAGCCCCGCAGTTTTGGCCAAGGTCACCGACCTTCAGCCACATGGCCAACGCGATAAACGCGATTTCGATAATCTTGTATGGACGTTGCCGATTCCCGAGTACGACGACACTGACCCGCTCCACCGCGACCTCGCCGCCGCAGCAGCGCGCGCCGAAACCATTGCCGCCGCCGTCGAGCTGACCGACTCCCAGCATTCAAGTCACAGTCAAGCGTCGCGCCATTCGCGCCGCTTTGGTCGCCGACGGAGTGGCGGCGGAAATGGAAGCATTGGTAGATGCACTCCTGCCGCCCTGATGTGCAGCCACACTCAGCAAAGCGTCAGGTCGACGGAGCTTCGGCGTAAACCGGATGTGCCTTGGTGAACCGCACCAGCGTCTCTTGTGCCCGCCCGGCATCGCGCGCCAAAGCCAGCAATCCCGGTGCCTGACCCGGCCCGAGCGCCACCGAGCGCAACACTCGCCACAGCCCGACCGCCCCGCCGCCATCCAGCGCCAGCAGCGCCGCCGGAGGCAGCGAACGCTCCGCCGGGTCGCAGACCGCGCGCACCACGGCGAACGGCAATCCGTGCACTGCCGCCGTCGACGCCACCGCGCCGCTCTCTAAATCGATCGCCTGCGCCCCGGTTGCGCGCCACAGCGAGTCCTTCGCTGTCGCCTCGGCCACTACCGCGTCTCCGGCCAGCAGCACGCCGTGGGCAACCAGGCCAAAGCGCGCCAGCAACGCCGCGTCGGTCGGATAGGCCCGCCCCGCCTCCAGCACCGCCGCCGGCACGAACAGCCGCCCCGGCCGCAGCGCCGGATCGAGTCCCCCGGCCAGGCCGAAACTCAGCAGCGCCGTCGCCCCCTGCGCCACCAGCCACTGCGCCGCCGCCTCGGCGCCCGCCGGGAAGCCGCCGCCAACCGCCACCGTCCCGAGGCCGCGCGCAATCCGCGCCTCCGCCGCCAGCCCGGTGACGATGCCGAGCAATGTTAGATCAGGGGAAAATGGCAGGCCACGGCGCGCGCCTCGGCAATCGGCCGCAGCGCCGGAACATCGACCGCGCACCGCGCCTGGGCACGGGGACAGCGCGGGTGGAAGCGGCAGCCGGACGGCGGGGCCAGCGGGCTAGGCACCTCGCCGGTCAGGATCACCCGGTCGCGCCGCGCCGCCTCCTCGGCCGATGGCACTGCCGACAGCAGCGCGTCGGTGTACGGGTGCGCGGGCGTCACGAACATCGCCTCCGTCGGCCCAGTCTCGACGACCGTGCCGAGGTACATCACCGCCGTCCGCGTGGCGATCTGCCGCACCACCGACAAATCGTGCGCGATGAACACGTAGGTCAGCGACAGCCGCTCCTGCAGATCCATCATCAGGTTGACGATCTGCGCCTGCACCGACACGTCCAGCGCCGACACCGGCTCGTCCGCCACCACCAGCGCCGGCTCTAGCGCCAAGGCCCGCGCGATGCCGATGCGCTGGCGTTGGCCGCCGGAGAACTCGTGCGGGTAGCGCCCAAGGTGCTCGCGCTGCAACCCGACCAGGTCCATCAGCTCGTGCAGCCGGTCGGCGATCCGCTTGCGGTCCCAGTCGGTGTGGACCCGCATCGGCTCGGCCAGCAGGTCGCCGACGCGGCGGCGCGGATTTAGCGAGGCGTACGGGTCCTGGAACACCATCTGCATGCGCGGGCGCAGCGGACGCAGCCGGCGCTCGCTCATGATGCTGATGTCGGTGTCCTCGAAGCGAATCTGGCCGCCGGTCAGCTCGTACAGCCGCAGCAGGCAGCGCCCCAGCGTCGACTTGCCGCATCCGCTCTCGCCGACCAGCCCCACCGTCTCGCCGCGCGCCACCGTCAGCGACACGCCATCTAGCGCATGCACCACCTGCCGGCCGCCCGGCCGCAACGCGCCGCCGACCTGGAAATGCTTGGTAACCCCGATTGCCTCAAGCAGCGGCGTCACGCGGCGACCCTCGGCATCGGCCATTCGCCCCGCTCCTCGGCCAGCCAGCAGGCGATGTCCTGTCCGTTGCGCGCCACCAATGGCGGCATCTGCGCGCAGCTTTCGTGGCGGTGCGGGCAGCGCGGCTGGAACGGGCAGCCCTGCGGCAGGCTGCTGAGCAGCGGCGGGCTGCCTGGGATCGACGGCAGCCGGCGCGGGCGCGGGCCGTGCATCGGCGGGATCGAGTTCAGCAGGCCCATCGTGTACGGATGCCCGGGATGGCGGAAGATGTCGGCGCGGCTGCCGCGCTCGGCGATGCGCCCGGCGTACATCACCATCACCCGGTCGGCGATCTCGGCCACCACGCCCATGTCGTGCGTGATGAGCAGGATGGACGAGCCGAAATCGGTCCGCAGCCGGCGCAGCAACTGCAGGATTTGCGCCTGCACGGTAACGTCGAGCGCCGTGGTCGGCTCGTCGGCGATCAGCAGCGCCGGGTTGCACGACAGCGCCATGGCGATCACCGCGCGTTGCCGCATCCCGCCCGACAGCTGGTGCGGGAAGCGCTCGGCCTGCTGGCGCGGGTTGGGCAGCCCCATCTCGCCCAGCAACTCGATGGTCCGCAGGTGCGCGGCACGCGCCGACAGGTTCGAATGCGCCCGGATCTGCTCGGAAATCTGCCAGCCGATGGTGTACACCGGCGTCAGCGCGGTCATCGGGTCCTGGAAGATCATGGCGATGCGCTCGCCCCGGATGCGCCGCCAAGCGTTGCCGGACAAGCCGACCAGCTCCTGGCCCTGGAACTTGACCGAGCCGGCAACGACCGCGTTGGGATCGTTGATCAGCCCCATGATCGCCATCGCCGACAGGGTCTTGCCGCTGCCGCTCTCGCCCACGACGCTCACGATCTCGCGCTCGTCGAGCGACCACGAAACGTCGTCCACAGCGCGCAGCAAGCCCCGCTCGGTGCGAAACGAGATCGACAGGTTGCGGATGTCGAGCAGCATCAGGCGCGCACCCTAGGGTCGAGCGTCGCGTACACGATGTCCACGACGGCGTTGGCGGCGACCACGAAGAACGCCGCGTACATGACGGTAACCATGATCATCGGCAAGTCGAGCGACTGCAGCGCCTCGAAGGTCAGCTTGCCGACGCCGTGGATGTCGAACACCACCTCGGTCAGCAGCGCGCCGCCGCCGACCAGCGCCCCGAAATCCAGGCCGAACAGCGACACGAAGGTGACCAGCGAGGTTCGCAGCGCGTGGCGCAGCAGCACCCGGCGCTCCGACAGGCCTTTCGCGCGTGCGGTGCGGATGTAGTCTTCCTCGTAGGCTTCGATCAGGCTGGCGCGCAGTACCCGGCCATAGATGCCGATGTACAGGATCGCCAGGGTGAACCACGGAATCAGCAGCGCCTTGAACCAGCCGACCGGGTCCTCGGTCAGCGGCACGTAGCCCAATGCCGGCACCCAGGAGAACATCCAGGTGTCGTGCAGCCGGCTTTGCGTCAGCAGGTTGGCGACCTCGCCAACCCAGAACACCGGCATCGAAATCCCGATCAGCCCCAGGATCATCAGCACCCGGTCGGGCAGCCGGTTGCGCGTCGCCGCGGCGACCGTGCCGATCAGGATGCCGAACACCACCCACACCACGGCCGCCCCCAGCACCAGCGAGAGCGTCGCCGGCACCGCCTCGATGATCGCCGGGATCACCTTCTGGCCGCGGTTGACGAAGCTGGTGAGGTCGCCGGTGACGAACAGCCGCTTCATCAGCAGGCCATACTGCACCGGCATCGATTGGTCGAAACCGAAGCTGTGGCGCACCGCCGCCAGGATCTCCGGCGTGGCGTTGCGCCCGGCGATGCGCGCGGACGGGTCGGAGCCGGGGGTCGCGAAGAAGATCAGGAACACCAGCACGCTGATGCCGAACATCACGAACGCCATCTGCCCGAGCCGGCGCACCACCGTCAGCAGCATCTACTCGGCCCCCACGCGCAGCTTGGCCTTGGGATCGAGCGCGTCGCGCACCCCGTCGCCGAGCACGTTCAGCGCCAATACAGTGATGACGATGGCCAAGCCTCCCGCGATAGCAACCAAAGGTCGGGTGTAGATCAGCGATTGGCCGTCCTCGATGATGGTGCCCCAGCTGGCGGCGGGCGGCTGCACGCCGATGGAGAGGAACGACAGCGCGCTCTCGGTCAGCATGTTGAGCGCCATCATCAGCGGCGCGAACACGATCAGCGTGGTGGTGATGTTGGGCAGGATGTCGCGCACCAGGATACGCAGCGGCGAAACCCCCAGCGCCCGCGCCGCCAGCACGAAGTCGCTGCGCTTCAGGCTCAGCACCTGGCCGCGGATCGGCCGCGCCACGTACGGCATGTAGACGATGCCGATGATGAGGATGGGCAAAGCGAGGCTGTTCGAGCTAATGGTGATCGGGCCGATCTGGATGCCCTGGCTGATGAGCACGATGGAGAGCGAGATCGCCAGCAGGTAGATCGGGAACGCCCACAGCACGTCGAGCAGCCGCGACAGCACCGCGTCCACGATGCCGCCGGAGAACCCGGCCAGCACCCCGATCAGTCCCGCGAACACCAGGCAGATCAAGGTGGCGACGCTGGCGATGAACAGCGAGCTGCGGCCGCCGTAGAGCAGCCGCGCCATCACGTCGCGGCCCTGCGCGTCGGAGCCCAGGAAGTATTGCCCCTGCCAGGTCGGCCCGATCGGCGTCAGGCCAAGGCCGAGGCCGCCTTCCTCGGGCACCATCACCGGCGACTCCTGGCCGGCGGTTGTGATGGTGCCGCTGACGTTGGAGCTGAACGGGTCGGTGTTGGCCACGAACCGCGCATAGGCGGGGGCCAGCACGCAGGCCGCAACTATGGCTGCCAGCAGCAGCAGCGCCGCCATAGCCGCGTGGTCTTGGCGCAGCTTGCGCAGGGCGGTTGACCACGGCCCGCGCGCCGGCTTCGCGATAGCGGCGGCCGTCCCACGCGGGACGGCCGCCTCGATGGTCAGGTCGGACAAGGCGCTACTTCACCCAGGCCTGCGCCCACACCATGTGGGTCTGCTCGGAGAAGGTGTAGTTGCCAAGCCGCGCCGAAACCAAGTCGAGGTTCTTCGGCTGGAACAGCGCCACCGCCGGAGCCTCGTCGGTGACCTTCTTGTCCACGGCAGCCCACACCTTGTTGGCGGCATCCTTGTCGGTCACCGCGGTCGCCAACGCCTGCTTCATCTCGTCGTCGAGCGGCTTGTTGCAGTAGCCGGCGATGTTGATCGAGGAGTCGGAGCCGGGGGTGAAGCTGGCGCAGCCGAACAGCACGTAGAGGAAGTCGGACGGCGCCGGGTAGTCCTGGTACCAGTCGGTCAGGCTGGCCTGCACCTTGTTGTTGGTATTTTGAATATAGGTGAACTGGATGTTCGAGCTGATCGCCTTGACGCTGGCCTTGTAGCCGATTGCGTTCAGCACGCTCTGCAAGTACACGCCGATACTTTTCTCGACCACCTTATCGGAGGTGATGAGCGTCACCTCCTGTCCGGCGGTGCCGCTTTCGCGGACCAGCTGCTTGGCGCGGGCGAGGTCGGGCTTGGTCCACTTGGTGCCCGGGTTCACGGTGAACGGGCAGTATGCCTCATAGCCGCCCATGCCGACCGGGAGCTGCTGGCATAGCGGAGCTGCGAGGTTGGGGCCGCCGAACAGGTTGACCATGGCGTGGCGGTCGACCGCGTAAGCCACCGCCTGCCGCGCCTTCAAGTTGTCGAACGGCGGCAGCCGCACGTTCAATGGCATGTAGTAGTAGGCGAGCAGGTTGCCGATATGCAGCTGTTTCTTGTATTTGCCGCCCAGCTCGGCCAAGCGGTCGAGCGGCTTTTCGTCGAACATATAATCGTACTGGCCGTTCAGCACCGCGGTCACTTCGGCCTCGTCCTGCAAGCCGAACGAGTAGTCGACCTCGTCGGCGTAGCCGGTCGGCTGCGCGTCGGCGCTCCACTCCTTGAAGTACTTGTTGCGGACCATGATGGCCGCCTTGTTCGGGTCGTAGCTCTGGATCGTGTATGACCCGGTGCCGGGCATCGGCGCGGTGCCGAGATCCTTGGGCGCGGTGGCGGCCGGGATCACCGAGGCGAACGGGGTGGCCAATTTGTAGAAGAACTCGCTATCCGGCGCGGTCAGGTGGAACGTCACGGTGTGCGCCGCCTCGTCGGCGATCACGCCCTCGGAAAGCGTGCAGGTGGCCGGCGTCTTGAGGCAAGCGTCGGCGCCGAGGATGACGTTGTACCAGCTGCCGGCGTTCGGGCTGGACACCTTGAAGATGCGCTGGAACGAGGCAGCCACGTCCTTCGTGGTAACGTCGCTGCCGTCGGCGAACTTGATCCCCTGGCGTAGCTTGAAGACGTAGGTCTTGCCGCCGTCCTGTGGCGTTGGGATCGCCTCGGCGAGGTCGGGCACCACGGTGTTGCTGTCCGATCCCCCGACCTTCTTGAAGGCCAGTAGGCCGTCGTAGACCATGGCCGCGATCTCCCAGCCCTTGACCTCGTAGTTGATCTGCACGTCGAGCGAGCCGGCAGCCGCCGAGGCGGTCAGCTTCAGCGTGCCGCCGGAGTGCTGCTTCAACAGCGCCGCGCGATCGGCGGCGGCGTGGCCGGCTGTGGGCAACAGCCCGAGCGTCAGCGCGACAAGCGCGCCGCCGTAGCCGAGCAGGCGTTTCATTGTCATGGAGTATCCTTTCTGTGACGCGACAAAACCGACCGAAAAGGCGTCACTTCACCCAAACCTGCGAGAACAACATGCGAACCTGCTCGGAGTAGGTGTAATTGCCAAGCCGGGCAGAGATCAATTCGAGAGTCTTCGGCTGGTACAACGACACCGCCGGAACGTCATCGGTGATTTTCCTGTCGATTGCCGCCCACATCTTGTTGGCCGCTGCCGGATCAGTGACCGCGGTCGCCAACGCCTTACGCATGTCGGCGTCGACCGCCTTGTTGCAGTAGCCGGAGATGTTGATCGAGGAGTCGGAGCCGGGGGTGAAGCTGGCGCAGCCGAACAGCACGTAGAGGAAGTCGGACGGCGCCGGGTAGTCCTGAACCCAGGCCATCAGGCTGGCCTGCACCTTGTTGTTGGTGTTCTGGATATAGGTGAACTGGATGTTCGAACTGATCGCCTTGACGCTGGCCTTGTAGCCGATCGCGTTCAGCACGCTCTGCAGGTACACGCCAACGCTCTTCGCCACGGCAAGGTCGGTTGTGATGAGCGTCACCTCCTGCCCGGCGGTGCCGCTCTCGCGGACCAGCTGCTTGGCGCGGGCGAGGTCGGGCTTGGTCCACTTGGTGCCCGGGTTCACGGTGAACGGGCAGTATGCCTGGTAGCCGCCTATGCCGACCGGCAACTGTTGGCACAGCGGCGTGCCGAGGTTGGGGCCGCCGTGCAGGCCGACGATGGCGCGACGGTCGACCGCGTAGGCCACCGCCTGCCGCGCCTTCAAGTTGTCGAACGGCGGCAGCCGGGTGTTCAACGGTATGTAGTCATAGGCAAGCATGTTGGCGATATGGACCAAATCCTTATGCTTGCCGCCCAACTCGGCCAGGCGGTCCAGCGGCATCGGGTCGAACATCCAGTCGTACTGGCCGTTCAGCACCGCCGTCACCTCGGCCTCGTCCTGCAAGCCGAGCGAGTAATCGATCTCGTCGGGGTAGCCGGCCGGCTGCGCCTCGACGCTCCACTCCTTGAAGTACTTGTTGCGAACCAGGATTGCCGCCTTGTTCGGGTCGTAGCTTTGGACCACGTACGGACCGGTGCCGGGCATCGGCGCGGTGCCCAGGTCCTTGGGCGCGGTGTTGGCCGGGATCACCGAAGCGAACGGGGAGGCCAGCTTATAGAAGAACTCGCTGTCCGGCGCGGTCAGGTGGAACGTCACGGTGTGCGCCGCCTCGTCGGCGATCACGCCCTCGGAAAGCGTGCAGGTGGCCGGCGTCTTGAGGCAAGCGTCGGCGCCGAGGATGACGTTGTACCAGCTGCTGGCGTTTGGGCTGGACACCTTGAAGATGCGCTGGAACGAGGCCGCCACGTCCTTCGTGGTGACGTCGCTGCCATCGGAGAACTTGATCCCTTGGCGCAGCTTGAACACGTAGGTCTTGCCGCCGTCCTGCGGCGTCGGGATCGCCTCGGCCAGGTCGGGCGCCAGGGTGTTGCTTTCCGGGCCGCCCACCTTCTTGAAGGTGACAAGGCCGTCGTAGACCACGGCCTCGATTTCCGCGCCCTTCTGCTCGTAGTTGATCTGCACGTCGAGCGAGCCGGCAGCCGCCGAGGCGGTCAGCTTCAGCGTGCCGCCGGAATGCTGCTTTAGCAGCGCCGCACGGTCGACGGCAGCATGACCGGGGCTGGGCAGCAGTCCGAGCGTCAGCGCCGCGACGGCGCTGCCGTAGCGAAGCATACGTTTGACGGTCATGGAACATCCTTGTTCATGCGCGGTGCAACCAGTAACCGGCGTCGGGCGGCCTGAATCATGCGGCGTCGAAAAACCCGGCGACGGCCTGCATGTACAGCGGTCGCTCCTCGACGTGCGGCATGTGGCTCGACTGCATGAACACTACCTGCCGCAGGTCGGCGATGCTGTCCAGGAACGGTTGTTGCGTAAGCGGCGTGGCCTCGTCGAAATGTCCCGACAGCAGCAACGTCGGCACCGCGATGCGGTCCAGCCGGTCCTCAATGGTCCAGCCCTGCAGCGTGCCGACGACGTGGAACTCGCTTGGCCCGTTCATGGTGTGGTAGACGGTCGGGTCATCGTCGATGGCGGCGAAGGTGCGTGCGACCTCCGGCGGCCACGGGATGCGGCAGACGTGGCGGTCGTAGAATGCGCGGGTGGCGGTGACGTATCCTGGGTCGGTGGTGGTGCCTGCCGCCTCGTGCCGCAGCAGCGTCGCCTGCACCGCCACGGGCAACTCGGCGCGCAGGCGGTTGGCTTCGGCAAGCCAGGTCACGAGCGAGGCAGGACTGTCGGCGATCACCAGCCGGCGCAGCCCTGTCGGACGGCGCACCGCGTGCTCGGCGGCCAGCATCCCGCCCCAGGACTGGCCCAGCACGTCGTAGCGGCCGGCCACGCCCAGGTGCGCCAGTAGGTTGTCGAGCTCGTCGAGGAACAGCTCGACCGTCCAGAAGCCCGGGTCGGCGTCGCGCAGGTGGGTCGAGCGGCCGTTGCCGATCTGGTCGTAATGCACCACGGCCCGCCCGCCATCCGCGAGATCGGTCAGGCTGTCGATGTAGTCATGGGTGCAGCCGGGGCCGCCGTGCAGCGCGATCAGCGGCGGTTTGCCCCCGCCGAGTTCGCCGGTGACGCGGTACCAGGTCCGGTGGTCGCGGAACTGCGCGTAACCCTCTGTCTGCCGCACCTGCTGGGAACCCCTGTCGTCAAAACGCAATCTGAGCAAAGCTCGTGCCGCAACACAAGGAGGCGATTGAGATGTCGCACCGCCACGCCGCGCACACGCTGCACGCCCACCAGCACCACCACGGCTGGGACAATTCGCTGCCGCCGAAGCTGACCGTGACGCCCGGCGAGACGGTGACGTTCGAGACGGTCGACTCCTCCGGCGCGCAGCTTTCGGCCGCCTCCACCCTGGCCGATCTGGCGGCGCTGGACTTCGGCCGCATCAACCCGGTGACCGGGCCGGTGTTCGTGGACGGCGCGCAGCCGGGCGACGTGCTGCGGGTGACGGTGCTGGAGTTCGCTCCGTCCGGCTGGGGCTGGACCGCCAACATCCCGGGCTTCGGCCTGCTCGCCGACCAGTTCCCGGACCCGGCGCTGCACCTGTGGAAGTACGACGGTTCGCTGTCGCCGGCGGCGTTCGGCGCGATGGCGCGGGTGCCGCTGAAGCCGTTCTGCGGCACCATCGGCCTGGCTCCGGCGGCGCCCGGCCTGCACAGCGTCGTGCCGCCGCGCCGGGTCGGCGGCAACATGGACGTGCGCGACCTCGCCGCCGGCGCCGAGCTGTTCCTGCCGGTCGAGGTCCCCGGCGCGCTGTTCTCGGTCGGCGACACCCACGCGGCGCAAGGCGACGGCGAGGTCTGCGGCACGGCGATCGAGAGCCCGATGGCGGTGACGCTGCGATTCGACCTGCTGCGCGCGACGCCGCTGAAGTTTCCGCGCATGACGGTGCCCGGCCCGGTGACCCGTCACCTCGACGCCAAGGGCTACGAAATCGCCACCGGCATCGGCCCCGACCTGATGCAGTGCGCGCGCGACGCAGTGTCCGGCATGATCGACCTGCTGGGCTCGCAGCACGGCATGGCGGCGGTCGATGCCTATATGTTGTGCAGCGTCTGCGCCGACCTACGCATCAACTCCATCGTGGACGCGCCGAACTGGCTGGTGTCGCTGTATCTTCCGCGTGTGGTGTTCGACTAGCGTGCGGCGGCTAACCTGTAGCTCAAGCTTGAGGGCAAAACATGACGCATCCAGAGCCTATGAACTGGGAAGGGCATCTTGGGGAAGCAACCTGGGTGTTCGGTCAGCGGTGCGCGCATCTGCGGGATACCAACCCCTATGTCGATCACCAGCTTACGGAGCCAGCTCTAGATCGAATGATGACCAGCTTGGCTACCGAGTTATGGGACCACAATTTCAGCCAAACAGAAATAAGAACAGCGTTCGCACGCGCTGTCGAGCGCTTGCCTCACTATGCAGCAGGATCAGAGCGCAGGAGCGACGAAAGCCGCCCAAGATGAGCGCGCTGTAATCGCCTTCTTCTGAGATAGCAACAATTAGGCAGCCAAACGCGCAGTTTTGCGTTCGGGTCAGGAACGGTGGCAGACCGCCGAGAGTCATTTCGCCAGGGAGCAATGCGATGGAATACCGTCAACTCGGCCGTTCGGGCCTTAAAGTGTCGGTGCTGACGATGGGCACCATGACCTTCGGCGGCGGCGGCAACTTCGGCAAGGTCGGCGACACCGGAGTTCCCGCCGCCACTAGGCAGATCGACATGTGCCTCGACGCCGGGGTCAACTTCATCGACACCGCCGACATCTACTCGAAGGGCGTCTCCGAGGAGATCGTCGGCGAGGCCATCGCCGGCAAGCGCAACCAGCTGCTGGTCGCCACCAAGGCGCGGTTCCCGATGGGCGACGGCCCGAACGACGCCGGGCTGTCGCGCCACCACCTGATCGCCGCCTGCCACGCCAGCCTGAAGCGGCTCAAAATCGACCACATCGACCTGTACCAGGTCCACGAGTGGGACGGGCTGACTCCGGTTGAGGAGACCATGGCCGCGCTCGACCTGCTCGTGCGGCATGGCCATGTCCGCTACATCGGGGCGTCGAACTTCTCCGGCTGGCACCTGATGAAGTCGCTGGCCGCCGCCGACCGGGCGCATGAGGCGCGCTTCGTGTCGCAGCAGATCCATTACACGCTGCAGGCGCGCGAGGCGGAGTACGAACTGGTGCCGATCTCGCTCGACCAGGGCCTTGGCATCCTGGTCTGGAGCCCGCTGGCCGGCGGCCTGCTATCGGGCAAGTACCGTCGCGGCCAGCCGCATCCCGCGGGGTCGCGCCACCTGACCGACTGGGGCGAGCCGCCGGTGCGCGACGAGGCCAAGCTGTACGACGTGGTTGAAGCGCTGGTCAAAGTCGCCGAAGGGCGCGGCGTGTCGGCGGCCGAGGTGGCGCTGGCCTGGCTGCTCGCCCGTCCGTCGGTGACTTCGGTGATCATCGGCGCGCGCACCGAGGAACAGCTGGCCATCAATCTTAAGGCTGCCGACCTGAAGCTGACCGAGGCCGAGATGACAGCTCTGGAAGAGGTTAGCCGGCCGCCGCTGCTTTATCCCTACTGGCACCAAGTCAGGACCGCATCTGACCGGCTTGGACCTATCGACCTTACTTTGCTGGCGCCCTACGTGAAAAAATAGACTCAGCTCCGGCGGGAGCGGCGGCGCGGGCGCAGCGCGTAGAGCAGCCCCGCCGCCGCCAGCCCGATCGGCAGCCGGTTGCGCTGCGCCCACATCTGCGTGCTGCGGGTGCGGGCCATGCGGCCGAACGGACCCGCCACCGGCGACGGCAGCCGCGGCGGCTCGAACAGCGACGGGTCGCGCAGCGCCGCCACCTCGGGGCGCGACGTCATTTGCGTGATGACCCCGAGCCGGGCGGCCAACTGGTCGAGCACGCCCGGTAACAGCCGATTCAAGAACGCCATCTGCGCCGTGGTGCCGCTGATCCGCAGCTCGCGCCGCCGTTCGCTGACCAGCAGCCAGATTGCGTCGGCGACCACCTCCGGCGCGTAGACCGGCGGCGGCGGGGCAGGGCTGTGCCCGGCGTGCGAGCCGGTCATCCGCATCCCGGCATGGCTGAAGAACGGCGTGTTGACCGCCGGCGGATGCACGATGCCGATGTGGATCGGGCTGTGGTCGTGCATCAGTTCGGAGCGCACCGCCTCGGTGAAGCCGCGCAACGCGAACTTGGCGGCGCAGTAGGCGGATTGCAGCGGCACCGAGCGGTAGCCGAGTGCCGAGGCGACGTTGACCACGCTGCCACGCTTGCGCGGCGTCATCGCGGCCAGCGCCGTGCGGGTGCCGTGGACGGCGCCCATGAAGGTCACGTCCATGACGCGGCGGAACTCCGCCTCGGTCATGTCGGTGAATTTGGAGAAGAAGCTGGTCCCGGCGACGTTGATCCAGACGTCGGCTGGCCCCAGCTCCCGCGCCAGGTGGTCGCCGGCCGCCTGCAGCGCATCCGCGTCGGCGACGTCGGCGCTGGCGGTGGCGACGTGGCCGCCCTGTTCGCGGATGTCCGCCGCCGCCGCCAGCAGCCCAGGCTCGCCGCGCGCGATCAGCCCGACCCGCCAGCCGCGGCGTGCGAACAGGGTGGCGGTGCAGCGCCCGATGCCGGACGAGCCGCCGGTGATCACCACCACGCGCGAGGGGGAAGAGGCCATGGCACACTCACAGGATTGACTGGTCTGGCCAACGCCGACGGCGGGTTGCGGGTTGCGGACCCCCGGGTGAACCGCTCCGACGCCGCCACGTTGGAAGGCTGGCGCCATGTCAGCTTACCCGCGAGGCCAAGGATTGCAGATCGAGCACGCCAGGGCTGCAAGCCCGGTTGGCCCCGCGTTCGTTGCCCTGTTGCTGGACGACGAGCGAGGCCGCGCCGATGCGGTGGCGGCGTTGCTGTCACAGCTGGCCGGGCCGGAAACGCGGGTGGTGCGCGTGGACGGCCGGCTGCGTTCCCTGCTCACGCTGGATCGCGCCGCCGAGCACGCGGCAGATGCGGTGGCGCGCGCCCTGGCCGAGCGGCAGGGCAGGGAAACCCAGGTCGTCCTGCTGGTCGAGCAGGCGGAGACGCTGCCGCTTGGGACGCTGCGTTCGCTGCAGGCGATGGCCCCGTACTTCGTCCAGGCTGGCCGGCCGGCGCTGCGGGTGGCGTTCGTGGGGCGTCCGACGTTCCGGGCGCTGGTGGCGGACGAGGAGTTCGCGCCACTCCGGGAGGCGCTCGGGTTCGAGTCGGACCTGGGAGGTGGTGTGGGCGACTTGGCCGGAGTAGCGAGGTTAAGGCTGGCGCGAGCGCGGCGCAGAGCGCTCCAGGTATACCTGTTGGCGGCGCTGGGGCTGTTGGCCGGGATGGCCGCCCTGATCTACTGGGGCCTGGAGGCAGCGCCGAAACCGAACGCCCCGACGCTCGCAGCGACACCTGTCGCCCCTCTCTTGCCGCAACCGCCGCCAGTTACGCCAATGCCTGCACCGGCTTCGGCGCTTGAACAGTCCGCGCCCACATCGCCCCCGGCCGAGACAGGCCAAGCGCAGCGCGACGCCCGGCCGTCCGGGCTCCTGCGCCAGCGCCTCCCCCAGGCCCAGCCGACGCTTGCCGCCTCGGCGGGTCCGCGCGTCGTAGTCCACGTGCCGGACGGGCCAGGGATGGCGGCGTTGTCCGCGCGACTGCTCGCTGTTCTCGGGACTCAGGCCGACAGGCTGCAGACGCGGCACGTGGCGGCGGGGCCAAGCCGGCCCAGCATCCGCTATTTTCACCCGGCGGACGCACCCGCCGCCCGGCTGGTCGAGCAGCGAATGGCCGGCGTTGGGCTGGCCTGGACAGTGCAGGATTTCACCGCGTTCAAGCCGCGGCCCTCGACCGGAACCATCGAGGTATGGCTACCGAGCCTGCCGTGACGGCGTTATGCCGAAGCCACGTTTCGCACGTGATCCGCAAGGGCGAGTGACGCGGTAAGCCCCGGACTCTCGATGCCGAACAGGTTGACCAGCCCGGCGACCCCGTGCGCCGCCGGCCCCTGCACCACGAAATCCTGCCCAACGGCTCCCGGCGGCACGATCTTCGGCCTGATCCCGCTATAGCCTGGAAGCAACGTGCCGTCGTGCAGTCCCGGCCAGTAACGGCGCACCGCGTCGTAGAACACCTCCGCCCGCCGCGGGTCGACGGCGTAGTCGATGCCGTCCACCCACTCGACGTCCGGCCCGAACCGCGCCTGCCCGCCGAGGTCGAGCGTCAGGTGGACGCCCAAGCCGCCCGGCACCGGCACCGGATAGACCAGCCGGTCAAATGGCGCCCGGCCAGCCAGCGAGAAGTAGTTGCCCTTGGCGTAATATGCGGTCGGCACCAGCTGGCTCGGCATCTCCGGGATGGCGCGGGCCAAGGCCGGGGCGTGCAGGCCGGCGGCGTTGACCACCACGCTGGCTTGCAACGCCATCGGCTCGCTGCCACCGACCTCCAGGATGATGCCGTCATCCGTGGCCCGTCCGCCAGCGACCGGGCTGTGGAACGCGAACATCGCGCCGGCCGCCTCCGCCTCGCCCTGCAATGCGACCATGTAGCCGTGGCTGTCGAGGATGCCGGTCGAGGGCGAGAGCAGCGCCGCGGTACAGGCCAGCGCGGGTTCCAGCGCCTGCGCGGCGGCGGCGTCCAGGCGGCGCAGGTCGCCGACGCCGTTGGCCGCGGCGCGGGCGCGGATGGCGTCCAGGCGCTCGGCCTCGGCGTCGTCGCAGGCCACGATCAACTTGCCGCAGCGCCGGTACGCGACGCCGTGCGCGTCGCAGAACTGGTAGAGAAGCTGCTTGCCCTCGACGCAGAGCCGCGCCATCAGGCTGCCGGCCGGGTAGTAGATGCCGGCGTGGATCACCTCGCTGTTGCGGCTCGACGTCTCGGTGCCGATCGCCTCCGCCGCGTCCAGCACGATCACCTCGCGCCCGGCCTGCGCCAGCGCCCGCGCCACCGCGAGGCCGACCACCCCCGCGCCGACCACCACGCAATCGACTCGTTCGGTCATGGCGTGAAAATCCTCCCGTCGGTGCGCGGCGACAGCGGCGAAGCGGCGGCGAGGTCGGGATCGGGATCGGCGCTGGCGTCGACGTTGGCCGGCAGTGCCGGCAAGCCGACAGCCCTGACGAACCGCGCCAGCGTCGCCGGGCCGTCGTCGAACTCGTGGTTGCCGACCGCCATCGCCTCGGTGCCGAGCGCGTGCATCACCGCCAGCTCCACCTCGCCGTGCCAGGCGGTGTAGAACAAGCTGCCCTGGAACTGGTCGCCGGCGTCGAGCAGCAGCACGCTGCGCCCGTCCGCCTCGGCCGCCGCCGCGCTTGCACCGATGCGGTCGCGAGGTGCGCGGCGCCGCTCAGGCAGCTGGATTTCCCGGGTTCGCAGGCCAACGCCGCGGCATCCGCCGGCTCATGGCGCGCGTGGAAACCGTTCATGTGCAGGACCGTCAAGCGATACGCCACGGCGGCCCTGCTGACCCGCATCATCGGCAAGGCGAGGGCCAGTCCCAGCACGGCGCGGCGTCGGATGCTCATGGGGCGCAGCATAGATGCTCATGGGGTGCAGCATACAGGGCGGCACAGCCCCTTGCCATCGGCCGAATGCCGCGCGATGTAGCCGGTACCGCACCGCAGCGGTCCCCATTCGGCAGCACGAGGCCCAGCATGTTCATCGAGACCGAGAGCACCCCCAATCCCGCCACTCTGAAGTTCTTGCCCGGGCGCGACGTGATGGGACCCGCCACCGCCGACTTCGCCACAGCGGAGGCTGCCGAGCGCAGCCCGCTGGCCAGTGCGCTGTTCGCGCTGCCCGGGGTGTCCCGGGTGTTCCTGGGCGGCGACTTCGTCACCGTCACCAAGTCCGACCTGGCCGGCTGGCAGTCGCTGAAGCCGCAGGTGCTGGGCGCGGTGATGGAGCATTTCGTCGCCGGCCGCCCGGTGCTGCTGTCCGACGCCGCCGAGGCTGAGGAGGACGTGGCTCCCGAGGATGCCGAGATCGTGGCGCAGATAAAGGAGCTGCTCGACACCCGCGTGCGCCCGGCGGTGGCCGGCGACGGCGGCGACATCGTGTTCCGCGGCTTCCGCGACGGCGTCGTGCGGCTGCACATGCAGGGCGCCTGCAGCGGCTGCCCGTCCTCCTCGGCGACATTGAAGCACGGCATCGAGAACATGCTGCGCCACTACGTGCCCGAGGTGTTGTCGGTCGAGCAAGTGGCGCTGTGAGCGAAACCCTCGCCGGTCCAGTCGCCGATGCGCTTGGCGATGCGGCGTTGGACCGGCTGTTTCGTGACGCCCGCACGTTGTGGAACTGGCAACCGGGCAGCCGGATCGACGAGCGTGACGCGCGCGCCATCTACGACCTGATGAAGTGGGGCCCGACCTCGGCCAACTCGTCGCCGGCGCGGTTGGTGTTCGTCAACACCGACGCCGGACGCGAGCGGCTGCGGCCGTCGTTGTCGGCCGGCAACGTCGACAAGACCATGGCGGCGCCGGCCACCGTCATCGTCGCCTACGATCCGGAGTTCTACGAACAGCTGCCGATGCTCTACCCGCCAGCCGACGCCCGCTCGTGGTTCGCCGGCAACGCGGCGTTGGCGGAGGAGACGGCGATGCGAAATTCGTCGTTGCAGGGCGCGTACTTCATCGTGGCGGCGCGTGCGCTCGGCTATGACTGCGGGGCCATGTCGGGCTTCGACCGCGGCCGTGTGGACGAGGCGTTCTTCGCCGAAAGCGGCTGGAGGTCGAACTTCCTCATCAGCGTCGGCCATGGCGACCCCAGCCACGTGAAGCCACGGCTGCCCCGCCTCGCGTTCGACCAAGCCTGCCTGATGGCCTGAAGCAGGCCGGCCCGGTTCGAACCGGGCCGGCCTGTCATCGCTATATTTCGGAGATTTCGCGCCGCGCGGTGCCGAGCACGCCACCAATCCAGGCGGCGATGGCCCCGAGCAGAAGCGCCGCAAAGCCATACAGCCCGCCTTGCGCCGCGGTCTTGCGCGCCTCCTCGGCCGCCTGGGTCCCCTGCTGCTTGGCTTGGTCGACCGTCTGCTGGGTTTGCTGCTGCAGCTGCGTCAGCCGGCTCCGGGCTTCGTCCGGGGTGATGTGAGCGGCTTGCGAGAGGCTGTTGACCGCCTCGTCGCGCGATGCGTCGGCGGTCTTCTGGTCGCCGCTGACGCTGGCGCGGATGTACGACGCCACGTTGTCCTGCACGCTTTGGGTGTCGCTGGGGTTGACCAGCTTGCGTACCTGGGCCTGCAACGCGCCGCTGTCGGCCGACGAGGCCGCGCCGCCGACCGCCGACGCCGCGGTCTTGCCGATGCCGCCGAGGGTGCTGCCGAGCGCGCCGAAGGTGCTGCCCAGGACGCCGCCGAGGGCGCTGCTCAGCAGCCACGCCACCAGCAGCGTCGAGACCGACCACGAGATGAAGCCGTGCCAGCCTGCGGTGCTGCCGCGCGACGTGCCGCACAGCCGCCCGGCCGCGATGCCGCCGATCAGCGAGGCGACCACCCCGGAGCCCACCAGCCAGATGCCGGCGTTGACCGAGAACGCGCCGGCTGTCGGGTTGGCCGCGGCGTCGCCGCCGACCTGGAACGACGACAGGCCGACTCCGAGGCCGAGCATGTTGATCAGCAGCTGCATCACCAACGCCGCCGCGACGCCGGCCAGGACCGCGCCCCACGACACATGGTTGCGTAGGCTGACGCGGCGGTCGTCGGCGGAAAGGTCGCCATGCGTGATGTAGCCGGGAGCCGAATAGGCCTGGTCGGAGGCGAGCGGGGCGAGGGACACGGCGATCTCCTGTTGCGGAAGCGTCGGCACTGAAGCGTTTCTACAGGCGAATGGTTCGTCCGCCTGCCGTGCCTCCTAACACGGTTGCGCCGATGACGCCTCGCCGTAGATTGCCGCGATGCCCGCACCGTTCCTCCGCATCCTGGCGCTCGACGCAGCGCTCGGCCGCCGCTCCGTCGCCATCGTGGCAGGGGAGGTGACGTTGGCCGAAGCCAGCGAGGCCGGCGACCGGGCGATGGGCGAGCGCCTGGCGCCGATGGCAGCCGCGGCGTTGCACTCGGCCGGCTTAGCGGCGTGGGAACTGGACGCGGTCGCGGTGACGGTCGGGCCGGGCAGCTTCACTGGGATCAGGGCGGCGCTGGCGTTGGCGCACGGCATCGCGCTGGCGGCCGGGCGGGTGCCCGTCGCGGTGACCGTGGCGGAGGCAATGGCGGCGGCGCTGCCGGCGCTTGGCGCGCGCGCGTTGTGGGTGGCGACCGACAGCCGGCGCGGCCGGGTGTTCCTCGATATCGGCGGGCGGCTTTCCGCCGTGCCGCTGGCCGCCCTGGCGCAGCCGGCGGGGCCGGTGGCGCTGGCCGGCGACGCGGCAATTGCGGTGATGGCGCGCCTGGCCGCGCGCGGCTGCGACGTGCTGCTGACCGATGCGCGCGAGGTGCGGGCGCGCGACGTGGCCCTGGTTGCGGCGGCGCGGTTGGCCGGCACGCTGTCGCCGCTGGCCTGCCTGCCGCTGTACGTCGATCCGCCCGAGGCTCGGCTGCCGCTCGGCGGCCTGCGCCCGGCGCCCGCTTGATTGCGGCCACGCCAACGCACGCCGTGGCAATGGCGGCGATCCACGCGGCGGCGTTCCCGGCGGCAGAGCGTTGGAGCGCCGAGGCGTTCGCGACCCAGCTGGCGCTGCCCGGCGGGTTTGGCCTTATCGAAGCGGCTGGCGGGCTGGTCTTGCTGCGGGTGGCTGCCGACGAGGCGGAAGTGCTTACCCTGGCAGTGGCACCCGAGGCGCGCCGCCGCGGGATCGGGCGCGCGCTGCTGGAGGCGGCGATGGCGGCGGTGGCGCAACGGGCCGTTACGCTGTTCCTGGAGGTTGCACGCTCCAACCTCCCGGCGCGGTCACTCTATGCCGCTGCGGGCTTCGTCGAGGCCGGGTCGCGACGCGGCTACTATCCCGGCGGCGAGGATGCTCTAGTGCTGCGATGCGACCTCTCCGGGCGATTAAAGGCGAATAACTAGCGACCTCAGCCCATTGCCGGACAGCCGGATCAACCGCCGTGACGAGTGGGGCGTGGAAACGACGAAGGGCAGGATCGCTCCTGCCCCACGTGTCAAATAGCCGATCGGTTCCCCTTGCGGGGAGTGACGTTACGGGTGGCCGTGGCTGCGGATGCTGTTCGGAGCGGTCGGGTCGGCGAGCTGGGCGTCGGTGGCCTGCTGGTCGAGGTAGGCGTTGACGCCGCCCTGGGCCTGCTGGCCGTTGAACTCGTCGGCCATCGCCACGGTGCCGCTGGCCAGGGCTGCGACGGCGACTGCCGCCATCAGGAAATTACGCATGTGAGAGCCTCTTGTGTGTTCCGGGGCGGATGATCCCGTCTCGATGACGAGAGAGGTAGAACTTCGAGGCCGCCGCCGGAACGCCTACCGCAGCCCTGACTTATATGCGTTCTGGTTATTAATCCGGGGCTTTGGCAGCGCACGTAAGGGCTATTTCACTAAAGTGTTACATGAATGAACGATTGCAAAGGCTTTATGTCGGCCGCCCGCTAACCAGCAGCGGGTCCCTTGCGGGCAGCTTCTTGCCGCCTGCAAGGCCGCGTCGCGTCAGCCGTTGGCTTTGGCGTACAGCTTTTGGGCGATCTCCATGATCTCCTCCGGGTGGTAGTCGGGAATGAACGCCGACGCCACGCATTTTGCTGAACTATCCCGCCAGCACATCTCGACCGCCGCCGCGTTGCGCGAGGTTTCGCTATGCAGCTAGTCCACGTTGTTGGCGCGGCCATGGCGTCGATGGGCAAGCCACCAGTCGTTCTGCTGGTCCGTGTAGCCCAGCAGCGAGGCGCGTCCGGGCTGCCGGGGTGCGTGGCGCCGTCGCCGCGGCCGTAGGTCGGCGGGAAGTCGGCGTCGCGGGCGCCGACGCTGCGCAACAGGCCGGAGCAGTCGGCCAGGCGCTCGGCGATGACGTGCAGCACCAAGCCCTCGCGCTGCACCCGGCCGCGGCACGAGACCATGCCGGCCGCCAGCACCAGCCGGCGCTGCTGCGCGAACAGAGCGGGCCACAGGATGTCTGATTTGTACGGCCTACTGTCATAAGCGACTGTGCGGAACTTGATGCATTCGCACGTCGCAATCTGGTGAATTCGAGCTGCATTTTTTCAATGGGATAGCGTTCGCAGCAGTCCTCCGCGGAAGTGGCAGGCTTTGCGACAAGTTTTGCACCATCCATCAAGGTCCATGCCGAATCTTATCGGCAGCCTTGCAACCCTTTAATGCGTCACAGGAAAGTTCCTTGTGACGGTAGGCCGCACAGTTCAGACGCACGGCTCGATTTCAAGTGGCGCTCGCGGCGGAAGCCGGCGTCGTCGATGGTGCAGCCCTCGCGGATGCAGGTCAGCACGTCCTGCAGGATGCGCCGGGCGGGGATGTGGAACAGCACGTCGTTGGTGGTGACGACGCCGACCCGCGCCTGCTGCGTGAGGCGCTCCAGCCGTGCCGCGTCGCCCGGCCGGCGGCGCAGCGTGAGGGCCAGATACGCGCGGTCGCCGAACGCCTCGCGCAGCTGGTCGAGGCGCGTCGTCGGAGCGCGGCCGGGCAGCAGAACCGCGAGCAGGCCCTCGCCGCTGTCCGCGAGGTCGCTCCAGGCGATGCGGCGCTCGGGTTTGCCCGCCGCCTTGGGATCGGCGCGCGCCTTGCCCCGGGTCAGCGCCGGCACAGCCGCGCGTAGGCCGGCCGGTCGGTGGGATAGACCACTGCCGAGCTGCCGTCGGACAGGTCGGGCCGGCAGCCGACCACCAGCCGCACCTGCGTCTCGGCGGCGCGTTGATGGGCGCGGGCGATGCCGGCCAGGGAGTTGCAGTCAGTGACGCCGAGAACCGCGATGCCCATGGCGTCCGCTTGCGCGAACACCTCCTCGACGTGGCTGGCGCCGCGCAGGAACGAGTAGTTGGTCGCGACCTGGAGTTCGGCATAGGCGGACATGCCCTACGGTATGGGGCAGGGATGGCCGAATGGCTAAACGTTCTTGTCATGTTCTAGTTTTTGGCTTGGGTGCGACAGCGTTGCTGTAGCCGCGCCGTTTAATGTCGCTGTCAAGCACGCAAGAGCAAGCTGGCTTGGTCACGTATTTCGACGCCCGAGAACACTCAGGAGAAACTGGAACTTTTCGCAAGTCCAATAGCTACGAATGGCAAAGCGAGTATAGGTTTGCTCTTTATCCTGGTTCCATAGTAGCTGTTAAGTTGCTTTTGGGTAGTCTCGAAGATATCACGACGCCAGTACATCAAATACTGGAGCTGGAAACAACTATGGATTTTACAGCTGACAAAGCTCGACAATTGGGACTTAGCTGGTAACACTGATTGACGGTACTTATTCGGTTTTAGATGTCTACACAAGGCTTAGCACTACCTGGGCATTTTTGAGCGGAAATGTAGCAATCTTAATAACTTGTCTAGATCCGTTCCGAACACGCAACTCGTTGAAATTACTAGAGCAATCGGAAATACTGCCCAGGTAGTGTTAGATAGCATTCATTTAAACATCGACACGCGCGCGAAGGTTTTCCGGATCATACGGGCTGTCCTGCACCACCTCGGCCGGATACAGCCGATCGAGCATCTTGATCGACAGCCGGCTGCCGGTCGTCGCGTGTTCCGGCCGGACGTAGCCCATCGCGATCTGTCGGCCGAAATGCACCGAGTAGCCGCCGCCGGTAGCGCGCCCGACCACCCGGTCGCCGTCCCAGATCGACTCCACGCCCCAAGGGTCCGCGTCGTTCGGACCGTCGATCAGCAGCGTCGCCAGCCGCCACGCCCGCGCGCCCGAAGCGTGCTGCGCGGTCAGCGCTGCGCGGCCCACGAAGTCGCTGTTCTTGTCCAGCCGAATGAAACGGTCGAGGCCGCTCTCCCACGCCGTGACCTCTTTCGACAGCTCGGTGCCCCAGCCGCGGTAGCTCTTCTCCAACCGCAGCCAGTTCATCGCCCGGATGCCGACCAGCTTCATGCCCAAGGGCCGCCCAGCCTCCTCCAGCACGTCGAAGATATGGTTGTGGTACTCGATCGGATGGTGGATCTCCCACCCCAGCTCGCCCACGTAGTTGACCCGCATCAGCCGCACCGGCGCCATGCCCACAGTGCCGTCGCGCGCGGTCAGCCACGGGAACGCCTTGTTGTCCAACGGCAGACGGTCGGTGACGCCGGCCAGCAGCATGCGGGCCTGCGGGCCGGCGACCACGAACACGCCGATCTGGTTGGTCAGCTTCTCCAGCTGCACCGAGCCGTCGCCCGGCCGGGTACGGGTCAGGTAGTCCCAGTCGTAGCTCTCGGCCGCCCCTGCGCCGACGACGTAGAAGCTGTCGGCGGCTTCGCGCAGGACCGTGAACTCGGACCGCACGCCGCCTTTCGGAGTCAGGGCGTGGGTCAGCTGGATGCGGCCCACGCCCTGCGGCAGCCGGTTGGCGATCAGGCCGTCGAGCCACGCCGCGGCGCCCGGTCCGCTGGCGCGGTACTTGGCGAAGGTCGAGGCCTCGATCAGCCCGACGTTGCTGCGGACCGCCGCCGCCTCGGCGTGGACGAACGGCCACCAGTTGGTGCGCCGGAACGACGGCTGCTCGGCGAAGGTCGGGTCCTCGGCGGGGGTCGGGCCGTAGAAGTTCGGCCGCTCCCAGCCGAAACGCTGCCCGAACACCGCGCCCCGCGCCCGCAGGCGGTCGTACGAGGGCATCGTGCGCAACGGCCGCGCCGCCGGCCGCTCCTCGTCGGGGGCGTGCAGGGTGAAGACGTGGTCGTAGGCTTCCTCGTTCTTCTTCACCGCGTACGGGCGCGTGGCGTATGGCCCGAACCGGCGCGGGTCGAGGGCGATGGTGTCGATCTCCGCCTCGCCCTCGGCGATGATCTGCGCCAGGGTGCGCCCGGCCCCGCCGGCGGCGGTGATGCCGAACGAGAAGCCCTCGGCGAAGTAGAAGTTCGGCACTCCCGGCGCTCGGCCGAGCAGCGGGTTGCCGTCCGGGGTGTAGGCGATCGGGCCGTTGTACACCGTCTTGACGCCGCCATTGGCGAAGCACGGCATCCGCACGAAGGCTTCCTCGATGTGCCATTCCAGCCGGTCGAGGTCGGGCGGCAGCAAATCGGCGCGGAAGCTGTCGGGCACGCCATAGACGCCCCAGGCCGGCGCGCCGTTCTCGTACGGGCCAAGGATCAGGCCGCCGCGCTCCTCGCGCATGTACCACTTCGCGTCGGCGTCGCGCAGCACCGGGTGCTCGGGGTTGCCGGCGGCGCGCCAGGCGACGATCTCGGGGATCTCGTCGGTCACGATGTACTGGTGCTCGACCGGGATCGCCGGGATCGACAGCCCGACCATCGCGGCGGTGCGCCGCGCGTGGTTGCCGGTGGCGCTCACCACCACGTCGCAGGTGATGTCGCCCTTGTCGGTGCTCAGCCTCCACTCGCCGCCGGGCATGCGGGTGATCGTGCCGACGTCGGTCTGGCGGTAGATCACGGCGCCGTTCTTGCGCGCCGCGTCGGCCAGCAGCATCGTGATGTCGGCCGGGTTGATGTAGCCGTCGGTCGGGTGGAACAGCGACCCCACCAGCCCCTCGACGTTGACCAGCGGGAAACGGTCCTTCAGTTCGCCCGGCGTTAGCCACTCATAGGGGACGCCCAGCGAGTCGGCGGTGCTGGCGTAGGTCTGGTACTCGTCCATGCGCGCGCGGGTGCGCGCCATACGCAGGTTGCCGACGCGGCGGAACCCGACGTCGCGCTCCCATTCGGCGGCGAGCCGCTCGTAGAGATCGATCGAGTAACGGTGCATCTGCCCGGTCGAGTAGGACATGTTGAACAGCGGCATCAGCCCGGCGGCGTGCCAGGTGGAGCCGGAGGTCAGCTCATCGCGCTCCAACAGCACTGCGTCAGTCCAGCCGGCCTCGGTCAAGTGGTATAGAATCGAGCAGCCGACGGCGCCGCCGCCAATGACCACCACGCGAGCATGTGACTTCAACGGCGTTCTCCGGCTTCGATAACGATCCAGCCCTTATGCACTACGGCGTCCGGGCCTCGCCAGTGCCTCCGCAGCGTGGCGCCTGGAAGAACGGCTCCGGATCGACCGGCCGCCCGGCCAGGTGCAGCTCGAAATGCACGTGGGCGCCGTAGGTGATGCCGGTGCGGCCGACCCGGCCGAGCAGCCCGCCCACCGCCACCGCGCGCCGCCCTCCGGCCAGCGCCGGAGCCAGCGCGCCAAGATGCGCGTAGCGGGTGAGGAAGGGCGCGCCCGGAGCGTCGTGCCGGAGGTCGACCTCCAGCCCGGACGAGCCGAGGCGGCGCACCGCCACGACGCTGCCGGCGGCCGCGGCGTGGACCCAGGTTCCGGCGGCGACGGGGAAGTCGACGCCGTTGTGGAACAGCGCCGCATGCGGCCCGACCAGCCGCCGCGGGCCGAACGGCGAGGAGATGCAGGCCGGCGTGACCGGCGGCTGCAGCGAGCCGGGAGCCGGTTGCGCCACGGCCGGACCCGACAGCGCGAGCAGCGACAGCGCCAGCCGCATCACCCTATCGCCACGCGGCGCGATAGAACCGCGGCAGGTCGTCGCTGGTCGGGCGGAACGACAGCGTGCGGGCGATGCCGTAGGTGGCCGCCTCGGTGAACAGCGGCAGCCACAGGGCCCGCTGCGAGATCAACCCCAGCGCCCGCGCCGACAGCGCGCGCCTGGTGTCGGCGTCCGGCGCGGCGCTGGAGCGGATGATGAGGTCGCTCACCTCGGCGTCGCGGGCGTAGTCCTGGTCGCCGCCGTCGAAGAAGCGCGGCAGGAACGCCGACACGTCGTTGACCGACGAGCTGCCCCAGCTGCCGAGGAACAGCGGCGCCTGCCCGGCGGCCTGCTGCGCCAGCGCCGCCGCTGCCGACAACGCCACGATGTCGGCGGCGATGCCGACCGCCGCCAGGTCGGCCGCCACCGCCGCCGTCACATCGGCGCGCGCCGATGTGACCAGCAGGGTGCGGAAGCCGTCGCTCACCCCGGCCTCCGCCATCAGGCTGCGCGCGCGCTCGCGGTCAAGGCCGCGTGGCGCCACCGCGGAGCTGTCGCAGCCGAACTGGCTCGGGTAGCAGGCGGCGGTCGGCACCCGCCCGCCGCCTGCTGCCATGGTTGCCGCCAAAGTATCGCGGTCGATGGCGTGGAAGATCGCCCGGCGTACCAATGGCTGGGTCAGCGGCCCGAAGCCGCTGCGCCCGGCGGCGTCGATGGACAGATAGGCGACGCGCAGGCCTTCGCTGAACAGCGCCTGCAACTCGGCGGCGGTGTCGACGGCCTGGAACTGCTGCGGCGTCAGGCCCGTAATCCAGTCCGCCCGCCCGCTCACCAGGTCGTTGAACGGCCCCGCCGGATCGGTGGTCTGGACGATCGAGACCGCCGCGATCCGGCTGCTGCCCTTGGGCGGCAGACCGACCGGCGGCGTCCAGCGCTGCAACTCGATCCGCCCGTCGTCGCCGCCAAGGGCGGAGATGCGGTACGGCCCGGTGCCGACCGGCGCGCGGGCGAACGCCTCCGGTCCCAGCCTGCGGTGCAGCGCCGCTGGGAAGATCGGCAGCACCATCGCCACGTAGTCGGGGGCGGCGGCGAACGGGTGCGCCAGATGCAGGCGCACCACGTCGTCGGCGACCTGCTCGACGCCGTCGAGCCAGGCGTAGTTGCCGGGAACCGCCAGGTCGACCCGCGAGAGCACCGAGCGCACGGTGTAGACCACGTCGTCGGCGCCGAACGGGGTGGCGTCGTGGAACCACACCCCGGCGCGCAGCGCGAACTCCAGGGTGACGTCGTCGACCCAGCGCCAGGACCGCGCCAGCAGCGGTTGCAGCGCGAACGTCTCCGGGTCGCGGCCGAGCAGGCCGTCCCAGACCTCGTGCGCCAGCATCAGCTCGCAGCGCAGCGCCGAGCCGTACGGGTCGAGGCCGACCAGACGGTCGTTCCAGGTGACGCGCAGCGTGTCGGAATACTGCTCCGCCCGCGACCGTTGCGGCATGGCGGCGGCAAGGCTGGCCCCGAGCAGCGCCCGGCGGCCGAGCGTGGCCCATCCCGGCATCGGGTCAGCCGAGCATGGCGTTGAACGCGCCGCCGTCGAGCAGCAGGTTCTGGCCGACGACGAAGCCGGAACTGGCGCTGCACAGGAACACGCAGGCATCGCCGAACTCGGCCGGATCGCCGATCCGCCCGGCCGGGCCGGCGCGGCCACGCTCGGCGATCTCCTCGTCCACGCTGCGGCCGGATTTCTGCGCGGCCAGCGCCGACAGGCTGCGTAGCCGGTCGGTCAGGAACGGCCCGGGCAGCAGGTTGTTGATCGTGACGTTATGGCGCGCGACCTGCCGCGCCAGCCCGGCCACGAACCCGGTCAGCCCGGCCCGCGCGCCGTTGCTCATGCCGAGTGCGGCGATCGGCGACTTCACCGAGCCCGAGGTGATGTTGACGATGCGGCCGAACCGCCGTGCGATCATCGGGTCGACCACCGCACGGATCAGGGCGATGGGGGTCAGCATGTTGGCGTCCAGTGCGGCGATCCAGTCCTGGCGGCTCCAGTCGCGGAAATCCCCGGCGGGCGGCCCGGCGGCGTTGGTCACCAGGATGTCTGGATCGGGGCAGGCCGCCAGCGCCGCCTCCCGCCCGGACTCGGTGGTGATGTCGCCCGCAACCGCGGTCACCCGCACGCCGCAGGCACGGCGGATCTCCTCGGCGGCGGCCTGCAACGCCGCCTCGCCGCGGGCGGTGATGGTGACGGCGACGCCTTCCCGCGCCAGCGCCGTCGCGCAGGCGCGGCCGAGGCCCTTGCTGGCGGCGCAGATCAGCGCCCGCTTGCCGGTCAGTCCGGTGTCCATCCGCAGGCTCCTTCAGAATGCACGCGACATAGAACGCCGGCCGCCCCCAATCCAGCAACGGGCCTCGCCGGCGGTCGCGCGACAGCGACTGGACAGCCTTGTCGGCTTTGACCTAAATCGCGCATGTTCAAGCCAGTGGCCGGCCTCTTTGCAAACGGCTTGTTTCGAGGGCGGATAGCTGTTGCGGCCATAGCGGCCTTGGCGCTGGCGCCGGCGGCAGGCTGGGCGCATGCCATCCTGCTCGACAGCACGCCGGAGCCGGGCGCCCACGGAAACTCCGGCCACGTCGCGCTGCGGCTGCGCTTCAACAGCCGGATCGACCCCGTCCGGTCGCGCCTGACCCTGACCCGGCCGGACCAGGTGAAATCGGTGCTGCCGCTCGAGTCCGGACCGACCCCGGACGTGCTGCAAGCCGCCGCCGATCTCGGGCCGGGGGTCTACAGCCTGCGTTGGCAGGTGCTCGCGGCCGACGGGCACATCACCCGCGGCGATGTCGGCTTCACGCTGACGCCAATAGCTGGTGCATCGGTCGCTGGCGCATCGGTCGCTGGTACGCCGGTCACAGGCGCGTCGGCGCGCTGAGATGAGCCTGCTGGTCGACCTGTTCGGCTTCCTCAGCATCATCGTGCATGGGCTGACCATCGTGGCGCAGTCGATGATGCTGGGCGGCGTGCTGTTCCTGCTGTTGCTGGCGCGCCCGCTGCTGGCGCTGCCGCAGGGCGGGTTGATCGCCCGCGACGCCGCCCGCATCGCCGGCTGGGCGGCGCTGGCGCTGATCGGCTGCGAGGCGACCACCCTGGCGCTGCAGGCCGCGGTGCTGATGGACACCGTCGACCTGCCCCTCGACAGCATCGCCGGCGCCAACTTCGCCGTCGCCGGCCTGGTCAAGATCGCCGCCGCCGCCGCGGTCGCGGTCGGCCTGCGCGTTCGTGGCACGCCTGCGGCCCTGCTGCTGCTGGCGGGGGCGGTCGAGCTGTCGGCGGCGACGCTCACCACTCACGCCGCGGCGCGGCTCGACGGCCGGCTGCCGCTGCTGGCGGTTGAGGCGCTGCACCAGCTCGGCGCGGCGATCTGGATCGGCGGCATCCCGGTATTCCTGTCGGCGCTGGGCCGCATCCACGACGCCGCCGGCTGGCGCGCCGTGGGGCAGCGGTTCTCGCGCATGTCGATGGCCGGCGTCGGCTGCATCCTGGTCTCGGGCGTGACCATGTGGATCATGTACGTGGGTTCGGCGCCGGCGTTCTACGGCACCGCCTACGGCGTCATGGTCGGCGCCAAGGTGGCGATGTTCGGCGGCCTGCTGCTGCTGGGCCTAGGCAACTACCTGGTCGTGGGGCGGCTGGGGCGCGACCCGGCGACCCCGGTGCTGCGGCTGAAGCGGTTCGCCGAGGTCGAGGTCGGCATCGGCTTCACGCTGTTCTTCGCCGCCGCCTCGCTGACCTCGGTGCCGCCGGCGGTGGACCTCGCGCAAGACCGGGTGACCTGGCCGGAGATCGAGGCGCGCAACGCCCCAGTCTGGCCGCGCCTGGCCAGTCCGGACCACGACGCGCTGACGCTGCCCGCCCTGCAAGGCAAGCTCGACGCCGAGGCCGCGGCACGGAAGCAGGCGCCGCAGCCGGCGTTCGTGCCCGGCTCGGGCGAGATCCCGGCGCGCAACGCCGCCGACATCGCCTGGAGCGAGTACAACCACCACTGGGCCGGCATCTTCGTGGCGCTGATCGGCCTGCTGGCGCTGCTGAACCAGGGGGGCGTGCGCTGGGCGCGGCACTGGCCGCTGGCGTTCCTCGGCCTTGCCGCGTTCCTGTTCCTGCGCTCCGATCCCGAGGTGTGGCCGCTCGGCGCCGAGGGCTTCTTCGCCAGCCTGCGCGACGTCGAGGTGCTCCAGCACCGCTTCTTCGTGCTGCTGATCGTGCTGTTCGCGGCCTTCGAGTGGCGGGTGCGGGTCGGCGGCTGGGCCAACAAGCGGGCGGCGCTGGTGTTCCCGTTGCTGACGGCACTCGGCGGCGCCGCGTTGCTGACCCACACCCACGCCATCGCCAACGTCCGCGACCAGCTGCTGATCGAGCTGACGCACACGCCGCTGGCGCTGGCGTCGATTGCCGCCGGCTGGTCGCGCTGGCTGGAGATCCGGCTCGACGGCCGCGCCTCGCGCATCGCCGGCTGGGCGTGGCCGTCGCTGTTCGTGCTGATCGGCCTGCTGCTGCTGAGCTACCGCGAGGCGTAACTACAGCGCCGGGAACTGCACCGTCACCAGGCACTGCGCGCCGATGCCCTCGGTGCGCCGGTACAGCCCGCTCTCCATCCCGGTCACCCGCTTCACGCCGACCCGCTCCGGCGACACCGAGAGCAGGTCGGCGAGGCGCAGCACCATGGCGTCGTGGTACGGGCGGATGTCCGGCCACTCGCTCAGCACGCTCATGTCGACATGCACGATGCGGCCGCCCTTCATGGCCACCAGCGACACCGCCTCGCGCAGGAACGCGTCGCTGCTGGAGCCGCGGTGCAGCGGCGCCCCCGGGCGGAAATGGTCGTTGCCGTGCTGGCCGCCGACGGTGCCCAGCAGCGCGTCGGTGGCGGCGTTGAGCGGGATGTCGACGTTGTCGGCGCGCGCGATGCCGTGCCCGAACTCGACCGGGATGCCGCACAGCATCAGGTGGTCGCCGGCGCCGAAGCCGTGGAAGTCGAAGCCCCAGCCGGTGTGCGTCTCGCTGCGGCCGCGCTGCATCAGCCGCTCGGCCCGCTCCAGGTCGCGCTCGGTGGTGATCTTGAAGTTGTCGTCGCTGCCGTGGACCAGCGACACCGGGATGCCGTGCCGCTCCGCCACCAGGCTGTCGTCGGTGAGGTCGAGGCCGAGCGGGTTGTGCAGGTGGACCTGGCGGTGGGCGTCGAGGATGGCGTCGAAGCGGAAGCCCTGTGGCGTCTGCGCGCGCCACACGTCGGTGCGGTCGACGGTGCCGGCGATCAGGCCGTTGCGGCAGCGCTTCAGCGTGTCCGGCACCGGCAGCCCGGCGACCACGGCGGGCTTCTCGTCCAGCGCGTCGATGACCGCGGTGATGGTCTCCTGCTCCACGAACGGGCGCACGCCGTCATGCACGATGACTTTCTGGAAGCCCTGGTCGGCCAGGCTCTCCAGCCCGAAGCGCACCGTCTCCTGGCGGGTGTTGCCGCCGATCACCGGCGGCGGCAGGTCGAGCCCGTGGGCGGCGGCGCTGTAGTGGTTGCGGTCGGCGGGATGGATCACCGCCTGCACGCGGGAGATGCCGGGATGGCGGAGGAAGGCTAGCAGCGTGTGCCGGATGATCGGCTGGCCGTCGAGTTCGCGGTACTGCTTCGGAATCGGCCCGCCCATGCGCTGGCCGCGGCCGGCGGCGACGATGATGGCGGCGGTCAATGCGTTGGCATCCGAGAGGTCCGTTCAGCCGCTGGCGTTCAAGCGCTGGGCGGTGCTGTAACGCGGCGGCAACCGGCGGGCAACCGATGCGGCAATCCGAGAAGGCGCTCCTTGCCGCGGTCGGTCAGGCTGCCAAAGTCGAACCTCGATCATCCGGAAGCCACGATGCCGCGAACCACGCGATTGCCGCCCGCCGCCACGCTCCAGACGCTCGCGCAGAAGTCCAACGCCATCTCGGCGCTGTGGCTGGCCGGGCACCTGGCGTTGATCGGCGCGGCCGGCTCCCTCGTCGTGCTGGCGCGCCCGACGCCGCTGGCGTGGCCGGCGATGGCAGCGCTGGGAGTGGCGCTGATGGCGATGTTCGCGCCACTGCATGAGACGACGCACCGCACGGCGTTTCGTTCGGTGTTCGCCAACAAGCTGTTAGTCTTACTGTGTCATAAACCACTTGCATAGCTTGATGATGATTGCCTACGAAGCGAGGTTCTCGTTTGTAGAGGCGGATTGTGGCTCCATCAGGCACGCACGACAATGCACTACGCTTGGCATC
>JAABUY010001497.1_pt1 | contig 31104 bp, 22 predicted proteins | sample 5560271 | NCBI WGS metagenome assembly JAABUY01 (sample SAMN10711886, study PRJNA513374) | rock metagenome | isolation source: Antarctica rocks | place: Antarctica: Victoria Land, University Valley | reverse complement strand
GCGATCCGAGCGTGCAAAGCATCCAACGTCGCGTTCCAGCAGTCCGTCACGGTAAGAGCAGTCATGGCATCCCCTCCACGGAGAGCCTACCACGTTTCCCTGCCTAACTGTCGCTGTAGTACTAGGCGAACCGCAGCGCCTCGCAGCTAATGAGGGAAAGTCTTTCAAGGGATCAGAGGTGGTCGGTGCTGGCTTTGTGCTAGAACTTGATGAAGCACAAGCATTAATTGCGATGGATCAGCGTAATAGTGAGGTGCTGTTTCCGTACATCAATGGTGAAGACTTCAACTCACGATATGACCAATCCCCGAGTCACTGGATAATAAACTTCTACGAATGGCCTCTTCAAAAGGCAGAGACTTACCAAGATTGTATGAGTATAGTACGCGATAAAGTGTATCCGGTGCGTAGAGGAAATCCAGATAAGCGCCGGCGCGAATTATGGTGGAGATTTTCCCGACCCACGACCGAACTTTACGACACGATTTCAACGATGAAGCGCGTGCTATTTCACGCCTTCACGAGCAAATACGTTTGCTTTGGATTCGTACCGACAGGTATGGTCTATTCGGCACCGCATTCAGTTATCGCTCTATCGGAATGGCATCACTTTGCTAGCTTGCAGTCCTTTGTGCATGATAGCTGGGCATGGCATTATTGCTCGACAATGAAGCAAGATCTTCGTTATGCGCCATCAGATGTGTTCGCTAATTTCCCGTTCCCGAAGGATATCAGTGAGCTGAATGATATCGGAGAGAGGTACTACAAACATCGACAATCCAGAATGCTAAGTTCCCGAGAAGGGCTGACAAAGACATATAATCGTTTTCATGATCGGGATCAGACCTTCCCCGATATCGAACAGTTACGTGAACTTCATATAGAGATGGATCATAATGTTGCTGCAGCGTACGGCTGGGATGATCTCGCCCTCGATCACGGCTTCCACGCCACGAAGCAGGGCATCCGCTTCACGATCAGCGAGGCGGCACGGCGCGAGGTGCTGGACCGCCTCCTCGCCCTCAACCACGCGCGCTACGCCGAGGAAGTCGCGGCGGGCCTGCACGCCAAGAAGACGGCAAAAGCCGCGAAGGGCAAGCGCGCCGCCAGCGTCGGCACCACGGCGGTCGCCCAGTACGCGCTCGATGGTTTGACCGATGAAGGGACTGATATATGAGCACGACCGGCGCGGCAACGAAACTCCCGATGCGCCATCTCTCGATCCGCGTTCCCTGGCACGATTCCCAGTGGAACGGCACGATCTGCAAGCACCCGGTCGGCAACGCCGCCTGCCTTGCGCTCAGCCGCATCCGCGAGAACCGGGACGATAATCGGGAGGAGAAGAATGCGGGCAGACTCTGGTCCGAACTGCCGGAAGGGGAGTTGCCCGCCTGCGTCGCCGAGCGCGGCGGCTTCATGGCGCCGTTCTCGTTCACGCGGACGGTCACGCATCCGTACGTAAAGAACAGCACCGCGCACAAGCATTTCGCTCCCACAGCGATGAAGTATCCCGCCTACGCCGCCGTCAGCATCCCGTTCCGGTGGATGCTGAACGACAACACCGCGGAGTTGGCGGAACGGTACGAGATTGGATACCGGCAGGAACTCGAGGAGGGTGCGCACCGGACGATGGGCTTCAAGACCGGTTGGTTGCAGGACAAGCGCAACCAATTGGCAATGCTCGATACCTTCTTCAGCGCGGTCGAGCCGGAGAAGTCGCTCTGCTTCTTCTACGCCAAGCAGACACCGTTGGCAGACGAAACCGGCCGCGTGATTATTGGTGTTGGTCGTGTCTCCCGCATTGGACCCTCCACCGAGTATGAGTACCAGGCTGCCGGCGAACTGAGGTCGGTACTCTGGGAGCGTGCTGTGCATCATTCGATCCGTTCTCCTGAGTTCCGCGACGGCTTCCTTTTGCCGTATCACCAGCTCATCGAACTGGCCGAGACGGACGATACCATCGAATTGGCGGACTTCGTCGCCCGTGCGCCGGAAGAGGCGTGGGAGGAATTCTCCTACGGGGCCGAACACGTCAGCCACGACACCGCGATCTCGTCACGGCTCGTGTGTGCGGAAAAGCTTCGCAAGGCGGCGGAGAAGGTGCCGGGTAACTGGGAGATACCGCTACGCTGGATTGACGATCGGCTAAACGAACTCTGGCGGATGCGCGGCCCGTATCCCGGTCTCGGCTCCGCCCTGTCCGCATTCGGGATTGAGCACGGCAACTTCCTCGCGTTCGATATCGCCTCCACCCTACGGGAAAACGAGGATCCATAGCCCGTTGTCGACGCGGCCTTCGATGACCCGAAGCTGCTTGGGATGGGACTCGAAAAGCGTATTAGTCCGACGATGACACAGAAGTGGAAGGTCTTGCGTGATGAGCGGCGCGCCTTGCTCAAGCTGCTCGCCCGTTTCAACCTCACGAAAGACCAGGCAACGCGCTTTTTCTCGCCCACGGACCGCGAGCGAGCGGGAATTCTCATCACGGACACCGCACTACCCGAGAATCCCTACCTGCTCTACGAGCTTGATCGTTTCTCGCAAGGAGCGATCACTATCGGCACCGTCGATCGGGGCATCTTTCCCGATCCCGTCGTCCGAGAGCAGCACCGCCTGCCGCCGCCGTCCGCGCTCGATGGACCGACGGACAAACGGCGGGTGCGGGCGCTCATTGTCTCGGTGCTCGAAACCGCTGCCGCTAGCGGTCACACGCTGCAATCGCAGACCTATGTGCTTGATACGGTCCGTCACCTGGCGCTCGATCCGCCCTGCCCCGTTGACGCTGATCTGATGACGGTAGTCGAGAGCCATTTTGCACCGCTCGTTGTGCAGGTGGAGATGGCGGACGGTTCGCCTGCGTACCAACTTCAGCATCTCTCGGACGCTCGCGACATTATCCGGCGTGCCATCGAACGGCGAATGAAGGGTGCGCGCCTTAACGTGGACGCCGATTGGGCGGCCCTATTGAATGACGAACTCCCCGAACCTGATCCTCTCGACCGCGAAGCGGAGCAACTCGCACGCCGAGAGAAGGCGGCGGCACTCAATGAACTCGCCGCGTCGCGCGTCTCCGTCCTAATCGGGCCTGCTGGAACGGGCAAAACAACACTTCTCTCAATCCTATGCAATCACGTACAGCTCAAAGCCCAAGGTGTAACGCTCTTGGCACCAACGGGTAAGGCCCGCGTTCAACTCGAGAAAGCGACCCGCCGAAGCGCCCAGACTATCGCGCAGTTCTTGCTACCCTCGAAGCGATACGATCCAAACACTGGGATGTACAAACTCTCGACACAGGAGACTACTCACCAGGCGAAGACCGTGATCATCGACGAGGCCTCGATGCTCACCGAGGAACAGCTTGCCGCGATATTGCAGGTCGTCAGGAATGCAGATCGACTCATCTTTGTCGGCGACCCCCGCCAGTTGCCACCGATTGGTTCGGGGCGACCATTCGTGGATATCGTCAACCGACTGGAACCGCCAGATCGCGAGACGCGATTTCCGCGCGTCGGAGCGGGCTACACCGAACTGACTGTGCGACGACGGCAGCGCGGCGAGGAGCGTGACGATCTCCTCCTCGCGGACTGGTTCAGCGGCCAATCTCCCGGTCCCGGAGCGGATGAAATCTGGGATCGCGTGGCGAAGGGCCTGGATAGCAAGACGCTCCATTTCGTCGCATGGACCGACGCGAATGACATTCACGAGAAAATCCTTGACGTGCTCGCGGAAAAGCTCGGGCTTGACGGGCGTGATGACATCGGAGGATTCGAGCATTCCTATGGCGGGACCGTGCCGAACGAGCGCGGGTTCGTCTATTTCAACCGCACCCAGGATGACCGCGACGGTGTGGCCGAGGCAGTTGAGAACTGGCAAATCCTCTCACCTGTGCGTGGACAGCCGCATGGAACGGTGGACCTTAATCGGATCGTGCAGACTCATTACCGCAGCCAGACGATCAAATCGGCACGTAGCCCATACAACAAACGGATACCGAAGCCATTTGAACCGGAAGGGATCGTCTACGGCGATAAGGTGATGAACACCGTCAACAGAACGCGCCACGATGTCTATCCCAAAGACAACGGTCTGCACTATGTTGCGAACGGTGAAATCGGCGTGGTGACGGGACAAGCGAATTGGAAGGGCGTATCAGGACGGCCCTGGAAGTTGCAGGTTGAATTCTCCTCGCAGGCGGGATTCGCGTATGACTATACGTCGCGGGATTTCAACCAAGAAGGTGACGTGCGGCTGGAATTGGCGTACGCCATCACCGTTCACAAGGCGCAAGGGAGTGAATTTGGCCTGACATTCTTGGTCGTGCCGAACCCTGCACGCATGCTCAGTCGCGAGTTGCTGTATACCGCACTCACCCGACAACGTGAGCAGGTGGTGATTCTTCATCAAGGCGATCTCATCGATCTCAAGAAATTCGCCGTGCCGAGCGAATCTGAAACGGCACGTCGGCTTACCAACCTCTTTTCAGCCCCGACACCCGTGCCGTTTGGTGACCACTTCCTCGAGGAGAATCTCATTCATCGCACCGTGCGCGGCGAGGCAGTTCGTTCGAAATCGGAAGTGATCATCGCGAACCTACTGCATGCGAAGGGACATGAGTACGAGTATGAACCACTCCTTCTCGATCTCGACGGATCCCGGCGCTACGGAGATTTCCTCATCGAGGATCCCGAGCTGGGGATCAAAGTGTACTGGGAGCATCTTGGGCGTCTCGACGATCCGGTCTATCGCGCGCGCTGGCAGCGGAAGCTCGATTGGTATCGAACGCATGGAATCGTGCCCCGCGAGGAAGGTGGAGGCACGGCCGGGACGCTCATAATCACGCGCGACGATGAGCATGGCGGGATCGATTCGGCACAAATATCGGCACTCATCGAGGAGGTGTTTGCCTGATGAGCTATGAGATCGTCCATAAGCCGACTTTCACGAACCAGTTGCTCGATCTGCCATCCCGCGAATTGGGACACGTCTTGCAGAAGGTGAAATTGTTGCAAGAATCGCCCGCGCCGGATGCGAAAAATAAGAAGCGTCTCGTCGGCTACAAAGGACCCGTCTACCGTATCCGTTCCGGCGACTACCGTATCCTCTATAGCTTCGGTGACGGCTGGGTGACCCTTCTTGGCGTCGACAAACGCGCCGATGTCTATCGCGGCGATCAGCTAGTGGCGGAGGGGCCGGGATTTGACGTTGGTGGCTTGTCTGACATTGAAGACATGCTCGTGCCTCGAGAGCCGGTTCGCCGAACAGGCCCGGAGACGGCGACGGCAACAATCGCGCAGAAAGAGCCATTGCCCCGCGTGATTACCGCAGACCTGCTCGAGCGGCTCCGGATTCCGCAGGAGTATCGCGCCGCTTTCCTTGCGTGCCGCACGCTCGATGATCTCGTCGAAATTACGGTGCCAGAGTTGGTGCGCACGCGCGTTTTCGATGTGCTCGAGGAGCCAGATTACGAGCAAGTATTGCAGCAGCCGGATCTGCTCACCGGCGACGTTGACGATCTCCTCAAGTTCACGGAGGGCGAGCTACTCGGCTTCCTCCTGCGGCTTAACCCAGAGCAGGAGAAGTTTGTCACTTGGGCGGTACGCGCGGCCGGGCCGACGCTCGTCAAGGGCGGGCCGGGCACCGGCAAGAGCACGGTTGCCCTGTATCGCGTGCGGGCCCTGATCGCCGCATTGCGGACGGAGGGGGTCGCACAACCGCGTATCCTCTTCACGACATACACGAACGCGCTCGTCGCCTTCTCGCGGCAATTGCTCGAGCGGCTGCTCGGCAATGACGCGGCCTGCGTCACCGTCAGCACTGCGGACAGCCTCGCCCTGCGGATCGTCACCGCCGCCGACGGCCGCCCACATATGACGGAAACGCGGCAGGCCCACGCCGCAGTGGCCGAGGCGCGCAAGAACGCCGCCTATGATGGCAACGCGCTGCAACGGCGGGCGCAAGCGCAGACGATCGAGCGGATGAGCGATGATTACCTGCTCGAAGAACTGACGAGCGTCATCGAAGCCCGCGCACTCGCGACATTAGAAGACTATCTCGCGACACCGCGTAATGGCCGCCGCGTCCGCCTCAACGCGATGCAGCGCACCGCGGTCTGGCGCATCTCCGAGGCGTTCGGGCGCATAATGGCGCGGCACGGCCTGATGACATGGCAGGGGATGCGCCGCCGCGCGTCCGAGATTGCCCGCACAGATACGGCGATCGAGCGGTACGACGGCGTGGTTGTGGACGAGGCGCAGGACCTCGACGCGACGGTGCTCCGGCTGCTCGTCACGCTCTGTCGCACACCGGATCGCCTCTTCGTGACGGCGGACGCCAACCAATCCATATATGGGAGCGGCTTCCGCTGGACGGATGTGCACGAGGACCTCCGGTTCCAAGGGCGCACCGGGATTTTGCGCGCGAACCACCGCTCCACGCGCGAGATCGGTGAGGCCGCGCACGCCTACCTCCACGACGGTGCCCTCGACGAGGAAGACACTGGGGACCGGACCTACACGCAGGCGGGGCCGCTCCCGGCGGTGCGCGCCGTCGCGAGCGCCTACGACGAGACGCAGTTGCTCGCCCGTTTCCTCCGAGAGGCGAGCCGGTCATTCCGGCTCGGCGTCGGGGCATGCGCCGTGCTCGCACCCTCGGAGGATGCCGGCAAGCATATCGCCGCGTGGCTGGCCGACGCCGGCGTTCCCGCCGTCTTCATGCCCGGCCTGCAGCTGGACCTCGGACACACGGCGGTCAAGGTGCTGACGCTCCAATCCGCGAAGGGGCTGGAGTTCCCGATCGTCGCCGTGGCGGGCATGGTGGATGGTCCGGTGCCGGGCACGTCGCGCGGCGGTGACGCCGACGAGCGTGCGGAGAGCCTCGCCCGTGCGCGGCGCACGCTGTACGTCGCGATGACCCGCGCCATGCGTGCCCTGCTCGTCGTCACCCCGGCGAACAAGCAGTCGCCGCTGCTCACGGGTTTCGATCCGCAGCTCTGGAATACGCGCGTCGACGGGACCGCCGGATGAACGTCACGAAACTGCCGCCACTCCTTACGTCTGCCCTCGCCCGGGAGTTCACGCGGCTCAACGCCTCCCTGCGTGCCGGCCAGATGCAACTGGACTGGTCGGCCGTCGAGGATGCCGCGCCCGAGAGTCTCGCGCCTCTCCTCGACGGCCTCGATCTGAGCAATGACGCCGACGCCCTCGGACTGGAAACGATCCCCGATCGCCTGCACGCTATCGTTCTCGCGGCGTTGGATCGACAGGCGGACGGCAAGCCACGTCGCCGACGGGCGGCGCGGGAGGGAGCGGCGGTCGCCGTCCCGCCGCCCGCGCCGGACGTATGGACAGCGGAAACACCGGAAGCAGAAGACCCCGATGTCGCTGTCAAGGCGGCGGGTGACCGGCGGGGCTCACGGACAGGAACGACAACCGTCACCGCCCCGCCGGTCTTGACCCCGCCGGCTCCGTCCGCGCTGCGGGAGGAGCTGATGCGGCTGGTGTTGTCGGACTTGCTCGGTCCTGCTGGTGGCCCGACCGAAGAGCTGACTGAGAACCCGCAGGAGCGCTACCTCGTCGGCATGCTCGCCCCGCGTAACCGCTATGTCGCGGCCGAGGAGCAGGATGACCTCGCGGAAGGCGGGACGGACACGCCGGAAGACGGCGGCGCGGAGCCGTCCGCGACTGCCGCCATGACGCTCTTCCCGTCGTCCTTCGGCCTCACGGTCTGCGTCGAGGGCACGGCGACGGCACTTTCCGTCGCGGCATCATGGGGCGCTTATGCGCGCGTCGCGAGCGAGACGATCCGCAGGCCCACGGACAATGAGCCGGTGCGCGTGTGGCGGCGGACGCCAATGGGCGAGACGCCGCGCGTCATTCCGCTTGCGGTAGGGGACATTCCGCCGTGGGCGCCCGACACGCGGGTGCCGCACGTGCATGTGCGCGGCACGGTGCGCCGCGTCGGCGATGTTTGGCTCGTCACCCTCTGGCTTGTCAACGACCAGAGCGAGCCCCGACAACTCCGGGATGCCTTCTGGCTCTTCCAGCCCGAGCTGCGCGTCGCGGCACCGGACGGTGCGCCGGTCTTCGTCCAGCGTGCGAATCTGCGCGCCGACCGGGACACCCACCTGCCGACCGACCTCGTCGCTTACGCCGAGGATCAGACGATCGCGATGCAGTACCGCAACTACCGGGAGTTCGCCGTCGGCCACGGTGTCGGCGTCCATGCGGAGACATCGCCGCACGACGGGATCTGCGCGACCGCCGTCCAGACCGTCGTCGTGCCGTCGCACGATGTGCCGATGATCACGAGCGCCGAGCAAGGGGATTCCCCCGCGCTCGACGGCCTTGTCGTCGATATGGCGACGCTCGCGGAAACGACGGACGGCGGATTTACCGCCGCCCTCACCCCGCTCCTCACGGCGTACGCGCGCTGGATCGCGGATCAGGAGGCGCGGATCAGCGATCCGGCGACCGGCCTCGCCGCATTCAGTGATCACGCGCGCGAGGCGCTCGACGGCTGCCGCCGGGCGCACGACCGGATCAACGCCGGGATCGCGCTGCTCGACGCCAACCCGCAGGCCGCGGAGGCGTTCCGCTTCGCGAACCGAGCGATGTGGCAGCAGCGCATTCACACCTTGATGAGCGACCGCGCGCAAGGCGGTCCGGCGAAACCCGACCGGGCGGCGGTGGACATCCCCGCGAATCGGAGTTGGCGTCTCTTCCAGCTCGCGTTCATCCTCCTGAATCTCCCGTCGCTGACCGACGTGCATCACGAGGATCGCGCCGATGACGCCGCCGCGCGCGCCGACCTGCTCTGGTTCCCGACCGGCGGCGGCAAGACCGAGGCCTACCTCGGCCTCACGGCCTTCACGCTCGCGATCCGCCGCCTGCAGGGGACGGTGGAGGGGCGCAGCGGCATGGACGGTGTCGCGGTGCTGATGCGCTACACCCTGCGCCTTTTGACGGTGCAGCAATTCACCCGCGCGGCCGCGCTGATCTGCGCGTGCGAGATGATCCGGCGCGAGGCGACCGATGCGGGCGACTATCGCTGGGGTACGACCCCCTTCCGGCTCGGCCTCTGGGTCGGCTACCGCACGACGCCGAACAGCACCGCGCAGGCCGTGAGCGCGATCGCCAATCAGCACGGCATGTACGGCGGCAGCGGGGGGAGCGGGACGCCGGCGCAGCTGACGCGCTGTCCGTGGTGCGGCGCGCCGATCGACCCGGGCAAGCATATCGTCGTCAACAAGGAGATCGCGCGGACGATCCTTTACTGCGGCGACCCGCAGGGCGATTGCCCGTTCAGCGCGCGCCGCGCGCCGGACGAGGGGCTACCCGTCCTCGTCGTGGACGAGGAGATCTACCGCCGCCTGCCCGCGCTCCTCATCGCGACGGTGGACAAGTTCGCGCAGATGCCGTGGAACGGCGCGACGCAGATGCTCTTCGGGCAGGTGAATGGCTACTGTCCGCGGCACGGGTTCCGCTCGCCGGAGATCGAGGATAGCGACTCGCACCCGGCGCGGTACGGGCTGCCCGCGGTGCGGACGCAGCCGCACGGCCCATTACGGCCGCCCGACCTGATCATCCAGGACGAGTTGCACCTGATCTCCGGCCCATTAGGGACGCTCGTCGGGTTGTACGAGACGGTCGTCGATCGCCTCTGCACCTGGGAGGTGGGCGGCAAGCGCGTGCGCCCGAAGGTGATCGCCTCCACCGCGACCGTGCACCGGGCGATGGACCAGATGCACGCGCTCTTCCTCCGGCGAGTGGCGATCTTCCCGCCGCAGGGGCTGGACGCGGGCAACAACTTCTTCGCGCTCGAGCGCGCGCCGACCGAGAAGCTTCCGGGGCGGCGTTACATCGGCATCTGCGCCCCCGGCAAGCGCCTGAAGGCCGTCCTCATCCGCGTCTATGTCGCCCATCTCAGCGCCGCGCAGCGCCTCTACAACGAGTATGGCATGCACGCCGATCCGTGGATGACACTGGTCGGCTACTTCAACGCGATGCGTGAGCTCGGCGGCATGCGGCGGCTCGTGGAGGATGACGTCCGGGCGAAACTCGGTACGGCCGGCGCGCGGGGACTAGCGAACCGCCCCCCGCCGTACCTCGAGGAGCTGACCTCCCGGCGATCCAGCGAGGATATCCCGCGCGTGCTCGCCCAGCTCGAAACTGGGTTCGATCCCGTCTGGGAGGCACGCTATCGCGCGGGAGAGCGGACAAACCGGCCACGACCGATCGACGTGCTCCTCGCCACGAACATGCTCTCGGTCGGCGTCGATATCCAGCGCCTCGGCCTGATGGTCGTCGCGGGGCAGCCGAAGACGACCGCCGAATACATCCAGGCGACGAGCCGTGTCGGGCGGCGATCCCCCGGACTCGTCTGCACGGTCTTCAACTGGGCCCGCCCGCGCGATCTCTCGCACTACGAGCAGTTCGAGCACTACCACGCGACGTTCTATCAGCACGTCGAGGCGCTCTCCGTCACGCCATTCGCATCGCGCGCCCTTGACCGGGGTCTGACCGGATTGCTCGTCGCCTATCTCCGGCTGATCGACACCACACTCAATGCGAACGAGCGCGCGGGCCGAATCTCATGGGAGAATCCCTACGTCAAGCGGGCCCTCGACGAGATCACCGCGCGAGCTGAGCAGGTGAGCGCGCACCCAGATATCGCCGACATTGTCCGTGCGGAGTTGTCGGCGCGCGTCGATGCGTGGATCGCCCAGGCACAACAGACGGCCGGCGGTCGCGTCCTTGGGTACAAGAGCAAGCGCGATGGTGTCACATTGGGGCTCCTGCAGCAGCCCGATATCGGCGGCTGGCAGACGTTCACCTGCCTCAACTCGCTGCGCGATGTCGAACCGACGGTAAACCTGATGCTCGATGACCGGGTGCTCGGGGACGAGGCGACGCATCCGTTCCAGGCGAGTGAGCCTCCAGAGGCGGACGTGGAGTAGGGTGGCGATTATCGGGATGGGAAACACGGTGGCGGTCAAGAAGAAGAACGAGACGAGCAAGGTGGGGGAGATGCGGCCGAGCCAGATCCTCCACACCTTCGGCGTCGGCGCGATCGTCGATTTGCCGAATATCTCCGCGATGGTGATGGGGCTGGACGACTGGCCCGCCGTCGGCGCCGACGAGATCGGGGAGGTGCGCCTGCTCGCGGCGGTCCAGCAAAGTCTGGGGCCGCAGGTCAAGCGCCTCCTCGCGCCGCCGCGGCAGATCGAGTCCGCGGTGCCGGACCCCTTCGCGACCGCGACGGACACGGGCGTGCCCGTCGCGACCTTCCCGCGCTGGATGGTCTGCCTCTTCTGCCATCTGCTCGCGCCGCTTGATTCCGGCCTGTTCCAACTGAAGCGCGACCAGTATCGCCCCGACCGCACGAAGTACGTGCACGGGAACTGCATGAAGCGCGGGCAGCCGCCGACCGCCGTGCCCGCCCGCTTCCTCGTCGCCTGCGAGCACGGCCATCTCGACGAGTTCCCGTGGCACTTCTTCGTGCATGAGGGGGCGTCGGATTGCGTCGGTCGCATGCGGCTGGTGCAATCCGGCGGCATCGGCGACGTCACCGCAGTGCAGGTCCGCTGCGACGGGTGCGATGCGCGGCGACAGATGAGCGACGCGTTCGGGGATTCGGGCAAGGAGAGCCTGCCGCAGTGCCGCGGGCGTCACCCGCACCTGCGGCAATTCGCCGATGACCCGTGCCCGCAACCCCTGAAGACGATCCTCCTCGGCGCGTCGAATAGCTGGTTCGGCGTCACCCTCACGGCGCTCTCCGTGCCCGTTGCCGAGGATCCGCTCGGGCGCCTCGTCGACGGGCACTGGCATCTGCTCGATAAAGTGAAGGACATCTCGGGCATCGAACTCCTTCGCAGCATCGGTCAGTTGTCGCACTTCCATCTCTATACGGACGAGGCGATCTGGCACGCGGCCGAGCGAAAGCGCCTGGGGAACGAGACGGCGGAGGAGCAGGAGGACCTGAAGGCGCCGGAATGGCGCGTGTTCACGAACCCGCACGCCGCTCCGGAGCAGCGCGATTTCAAGCTTCGGGAAGTGCAACCGCCGGATGGGTATGCGCACCTGATCTCCCGGGTCGTCCTCGTCGAGCGCGTGCGCGAGGTCAGCTCCCTCATCGGATTCACGCGGATCGCCTCGACGGGCGAGTTCGCTGATACGACCATCGAACTCGACGCGCGCAGCGCCCCGCTCTGCCGCGGCCGGCCGTCGTGGGTGCCGACCGCCGAGGTGCACGGCGAGGGGGTCTTCCTCCAATTCGACGAGGCGGCGCTGATCGATTGGCTGGACCGCCATCCGGACATCGCCGCGCACGATCGCCGGTTCCGAATGGCGCACCGGCAGTGGCGGACGGCGCACCACATCACCCCGCCGGAGGAGCACTATCCCGGGCTACGCTACGTCCTGTTGCACACCTTTTCCCATGCCTTGATGCGCCAGCTGACGATCGAGTGCGGCTACAGCATGGCGAGCATCCGCGAGCGCATCTACGCGCTCGGCCCGGAAGACGACGGCGGGCCGATGGCGGGCGTGCTGCTTTACACCGCGGCGGCGGACAGCGAGGGCACCCTCGGTGGGCTCGTTAGCCTCGGGCAGCCCGAAGAACTGGGGCGGCATATCGTCGGGGCGCTCGAGCAGATGAAGCTCTGCGCGTCCGACCCCCATTGTGCGGAGCACGAGGTAGGGACGGAGAGTACCGCGCTCCATGGCGCGTGCTGCCACGCCTGCCTGTTCGTCCCGGAGACGTCGTGCGAGCGCGGGAACAAGTACCTCGACCGGACGCTGCTCGTCCCGACGATCCATCGGGGCACGCTCGCATTCTTCGAGGCATCGTCGTGACGGATGTCGCCGCTCCGTTCGTCGAGACGCTGCGCGCGTTCGTGGACGACGTGCCTGCGGACATCGTTCGCGCGGTGGCGACGGCACTCGTACCCGTCGCGCCGGGCGCGTGGCGGACGATCCGGCAGCGCGCGCAGGGGGCGGTCAGCCATCCCGGCTATCGCGCGAGCGTGGGGCAGATGATCGACCGATGGCAGGCGGAGGCGCCCGATCAACCCCCGACGAGTGTGGCGCTCGCGCTCGAGACCGCCGCCCACTGCCGCGAACACGCGCGCGGCGCGGAGGCGGCCGAGCTCGTCTGGACGGGCCCGGCGGGCGCGTATCCGATGCGGCGCACGGCGCAGGCGCTGCAGCAGGTGATCGATGAGGCGCGGCACGATCTCCTCGTGGTTTCTTATGCGGTCTACCAAGTCCGGGAGATTGCCGAGGCGCTCGTCCGGGCCATTGACCGAGCGGTTGCGGTGCGGCTCGTGATCGAGTCGTCGCGCGCGGATGGCGGACGCGTCACCTACGACGGCTTGGCGGCATTCGGTACCGATGTCGCGGAGCGCGCCCATATCTTTCGCTGGCCGGTCGAAAATCGACCGAGGGATGAAACGGGCCGCCATGGCGCGCTCCACGTCAAATGCGCGGTCGCGGATGAAAGTCTGCTGCTACTGTCGAGTGCCAATCTGACGCACTACGCATTGAGTCTCAACATGGAGATGGGCATCCTCGTGCGCGGCGGTGTTTTACCACGACATGTCGCCGCGCATTTCGCGTCGCTCATCGACAAGGGAGTGATTGTGCGGACAACGAATCGCGGCCTCCATGCATATCCCGCATAACAGAAGGGGCTGTACTGCTTTAGCCGCATATATAGTCCTGCACCAAACGTGTGCCTTCAAACTTCCATAGCCCATGACGTGAGCGACTTCACGCACTATGTGCCGTGTCGTCATATAACCGGCCTTATGCGTCTCGGCGCGTGATCCCGATGCCCCTTTCGCTGCGGTGTTGGGGCGGTGGACAAAAGCGCGCCTCGGCGGGCGGGGTCGCGGGGCCGCTCGGCGACGTGTTGCGCTGGGTCGCGGTTGACCATGTGCTTGGCCATGTGCGCGACATCGCCGCCGGGGCCTGAAGCGCTCCGGCGTCGCGGGCCCTCCTCGGCATCGGCCCCGCACCGTCGCGATCAATCCTATCGCGTCGCTCCTAGCCGACGCGATGGGGCGCGAGCGCTTCGTAGTTCGGGTCCGCGCCGATGCCGGGGACGTTCGGCGGGCTGACGGTGCCATCGTCGTTGAGGCGGAGCGTGTGGTGGTATGTCTTGCCCCACATCGGATCCACGCTGTCGCGGTAGAACTCCAGAATCAGGCCGTTCGCGATCGCCGCGACAAGGTGGACGTGGATGTCCTGCGAGCCGTGCGGCGCGATGTCGAGGTCGTTGGCCTGCGCGAGCGCGACAACCTTCATAAACTCCGTCACGCCACCGAGCACTTTAGCGTCCGCGTTGAGGATCGCCGCCGCGTTGTGCGCGATCAGGTCGCGGAAACCGTAGCGCGTGTACTCATTCTCGCCGGTGGCAATCGGGATGCTCGTCGCCTCCGCCAGTTTGCGATGCCCCTCGTAATCGTCGGGCTGCACCGGCTCCTCGAACCAGTAGATGTCATACTCCTCGATCCGCTTGGCGAACTGGATCGCCTGGTAATAGCGGTAGGCACAGTTCGCGTCCACGAGCAGTTTGACATCCGGCCCAATCGCCTCGCGCACCGCCTTGACCCGCTCCGCATCCTCGCGCAGTGAGACCGCGCCGACCTTCATCTTGATCGCCTTCGCGCCCATCGCGATGTTGTCGTACATCTCCTGCTGGAGTTCGCGGAGCCCCTTGCCTTCCTCGTAGTAGCCGCCTGCGATGTAGGTCGGCACGCGGTCGCGGAAGCCGCCGAGCAGTTTGTAGAGCGGTAGTCCGGCGGCTTTCCCCCGGATGTCCCACAGGCCGATGTCAATAGCGCTGATCGCGCGGGTCGTCAGCCCCCGGCGACCGATCAGCTTCGGGACCCACATCTTGTGCCAGAGGCGTTCGACATCAATCGGGTCCTCGCCGATCAACTGCGGCGTCAGGTGCGCAATCGTCGCCTTGCCGATCAGCCCGCCGCCGCCGAGGCCGATGCCGGTGATCCCCTCGTCCGTTTCGATCTTGACGAGGTCGAGACCGGAGTGGGTGTACGTGTGCAGGCCGTTGGAGATCGGCTTGTGGCGCGGCCAGCGATACTCTTCGGTCGTGATGCCGGTGATCTTCATTGATTCCCTTTCCCGTCGCCGTGGACGGCTGCTAGATTCGGCCCGACGTGTCGCCTTCGATACTGAAACGAGAAGACAAATACGCGCCCCGCCCTGGGGCAACCCGCCGCATCAACTCTGCTGCCGCCGTAAGAGCCGGGGGTCGAGCGCGCGCCGCAGGCCGTCGCCGACGAAGTTGAACGCGAGCACAGTGACAAAGATCGCGATACCGGGCGCGAAGGCAAGCCAGGGCGCATGTTCGAGCAGTTGTGATCCCGTGCGCAACATCGAGCCCCAGGTGGCCGTCGGCGGGCGGGCGCCGACGCCGAGGAACGAGAGCGCCGCCTCCGTGACGATCGCGCTCGCGATGAGCAGGGTGCCCTGAACAACGATCGGGCTGGTGATATTCGGGAAGACATGCTTCACAATGATGCGCGTCGATGAGCCGCCCAGCACTCGTGCCGCGGTCACGTATTCCCGCTCCCGCACCGAGAGGGTCTGCCCGCGGGTCAGCCGCGCGATGAGCGGCATCGAGGTCACCCCGATCGCGATCATCGCATTGCGGATGCTCGGCCCGAGCGCGGCGGTGATCGCGAGCGCCAGGATGAGCGACGGGAACGCCTGGACCGAATCCATCACGCGCATGATGACGGTGCCGACCTTACCGCCGACGTACCCGGCGATCAGGCCGAATGAGACGCCGAAGGTCAGGGCGATCCCCACCGCGATGATGCCGACTTCGAGAGAGACCCGCGACCCGTAGATCACCCGTGAGAGGACATCCCGGCCGATATCGTCGGTGCCGAGGAGGTGCTTCGCGGAGGGCCGCTCCGTCAGCGCCGTATAGTCCTGTTCGTTCGGGGGGTAGGGCGCGATCAGCCCGGCGAAGAGGGCGCTAAAGAGCACGACGGCGAGGATCACCAATCCCGCGGGCACCAGGCGAGTCCCGAGCATCTGTCCGAGGAAACGGCGGAATCGATCGCCGCGCCGCGCTGGCTGGCTCAATGCAGACTGCGTTGCGACCGGGCCGACAACGGCGGGATGGGAAGATGCCATGCGTCCAGTCTCCTCGGTAGCGCCGGAGAATTACCGGTAGCGGATGCGCGGATCGAAATAGGCGTAGGCAAGATCGGCGAGCAGATTCGCGAGCATGACCGCGATCGTCAGGATCACAACCGCGCCTTGCAGCACCGGATAGTCGCGGAAGAAGATCGCATCAACGGCGGCGCGCCCGACGCCGGGGATCGCGAAAATCGTCTCGGTGATCGCCGCCCCGGCGACCAGGTTGCCCACCTGAAGGCCCAGGATCGTGACGATCGGGATCATCGCGTTCTTCAAGGCATGCACCAGGATGACCCGCCGCTCCTGAAGCCCCTTGGCCCGCGCGACAATGACGTACTCCTGCTCCAGCACCTCGATCAATGCCGAGCGTGCCTGGCGCATGATCACTGCGGCGGAATGGGTCCCCAGCACGACCGCCGGCATGATGAGCATGCGCACGCTCAGCCACGGGTTCGCGAAGAACGACGTATAGCCGCTCGGGGGGAACCAATGCAGCAGCAGCGCGAAGACGTAGATGAAGATGAGCGCCTGCCAGAAGCTGGGGATGGCGACTCCACCGAGGGCGAAGACGGTCGCGACGACATCGAGCTTGCTGCCCGGCTTGAGGGCGGAGATGATCGCCACCGGGAGACCGATCAGCAATCCCACAAGCAGCCCACCGAAGCCGATATAGAGCGTCGCAGGGATCCGCTGACGGAGGATGGCCGAGACGGGCTCGCGCGTCCGGATGGACTTCCCGAAGTCGCCATGCAGCACGCGGGTCAGCCATTTGCCGTACTGCACCCAGATCGGCTGATCGAGCCCCAGGTCATGGCGGAGGGCCTGATACGTCGCCGGGTTGCCGGAGTTCTCCCCGAGGATCGCGGTCGCCGGATCGCCCGGCAGGACGTAGAGCAGCCCGAACGAGATCATGCTGACGATGATCAGCACGGGGACCATGCCGGCGATCTGCCGGAGGATGTATTCGCGCACTCGTGTCCCCTTTCTCACCGACCGCGAATGCCAGCCGAGTGGAGCGCGTACCGACGCTGCCCGAACAGGCGGTGCAGCGGGCGCGCTCACGACCCGCTACAGCGGAATCTCGGTGCCCGCGCCGACGCGGGTCGCGGCTTCATAGACCTTCGCCGCCAGCGCCATGTCCTGCAACCCCAACCCGACCGACTTAAAGAGGTTAATCTCCTCCGCGCCCTCCCGCCCCGGCACATGGCCGAGGAGCAAATCGCTCAGTTCATGCACCTGGTTCCAGTGGAGGTGTCCCGAGTCGATCGGCAGGAAGAGATCCCCCGCCTCGAGTTGCGCCTGATCTACCGACTCTACCACGATCCGCTTCGCCCGCCGGATCACCGTGCTGTCGATCTCCCGCTTCTGCAGCAGGTTCGAGCCGGAGGCTACCACGGTCGTCCCCTCGCGTAGCTGCTTGCCGTCGAAGACCGGATCCTTCGCCGTCGTGCACGTCACGACGACATCCGCATCCGCGACCGCATCGCCCGCATCCGCCGCCGGGACGATCTCCGTATCGAGCAGCGCGCTCATCTCGGCGCAGTAGGCGGGGAGCCGCTCCTTCTGGGTGTTCAGGACCTTGATGCGCCGGAAATCGCGCGCGTTCACCATCGCTTCGAGCATCGCGCGCCCGACCTTTCCCGCCCCGAAGACCGCGCCCTGGGCGCTCTCGGCGCGCGCCATGCGCTTGATGGCGACGGCCGCGACCCCGGCGGTGCGCAACTCGCCGAGCCGCCGCGCCTGGATGAGCGCCTTGAGTTCCCCGGTTTTGGCGCTGTACAGGAGGACGACGAAGCGGATCCCGCCCCGGAAGGCGGTGTAGCTCTTCAGGCCGAGCGCGTCCATCTCGGGGAGCGCGGCGGGCAGGACGTGGAGGATCTCGCCGCCCAGTTTGATGCGGCTGCGGGGATTGTTGAAGGCCGTGCCCCGACCGAGTTGGTGGAACGCCTCCTCGACGGTGTCGGTCGCCTCCGCCATCGTGACCAGTTCCCGCACCTCTTCTTCGCGGATCAGCAGTGCCATGGCAATCCCCCCGACGCATCGCACCCCGTACGGTATCCGTCGAGCCCCGGCCTGGTTGCGGGCAGGGCGGTCGTCATTGTCGGCGCGCTAGATGGCATGGCACGCGCGGAAGCCCGCGATGTCCGCCTCGGTGTACCCGAGTTCGCAGAGGATCTCGTCGGAGTGCTGCCCCAGCGTCGGTGCGGCGCGCGTGACCGCGCCGGGTGTTTCCGAGAGTTTGATCGGGACACCGAGCGTCTTCATCCGGCCGATCACGGGGTGGTCGACCTCGACAACCATTTCGCGCGCATGCACATGCGGATCGTCCAGGATCTCGGCGATGTTCTTGATCGGCCCGACCGGGATTCCCGCCTTCTGGAACGCCGGGATCCACTCCTCGGCCGGCCGCTTCGCGAACTCCGCCTGGAAGAGGCGGGACAATTCGCGGTGGTTCTGCACGCGCATCGTCGCGGTGGCGAAGCGCGGGTCTTGGATCAGCTCCGGGACGTTGAGCGTGCGGCAGGCGGCGGGCCAGAGCCGGTTCGAGGGGCCGATGTTCACCCAGCGCCCGTCCGAACACTTGAAGGCCCGATACGCCGCGCGCCCGCTTCCTTGGGGCTCCGGCAACTCCCCCGTGCCCCAGTACTCGGCTGCGCGCCAGGTGAGCCAGGAAATCGGCGTGTCGAGCAACGTCGCCTCGACGTGCTGCCCGGTGCCGCTCGTCCCGCGATGCAAGAGGGCGGAGACGATCCCGAGTGCTCCGTACATGCCCGCGCCCATGTCGCAGACCGGGGTGCCGACCTTCACCGGCTCGCCACCGTTCGGGTCCCCCGTGACGCTCATCAGGCCGCTCATGCCTTGCGCGATGAGGTCGAGGCCGGCAAGTTCCGCGTACGGGCTCCCCTCTCCGAAGCCCGAGATCGAGCAGTACACCAGTCGCGGGTTGAGTGCATGCAAGGTTTCCCAGTCGCACCCTAAGCGCTTCATCACACCCGGTCGGTAATTCTGGATGAAGACATCGGCCGTGCCCACGAGCCGGTGGAGAATCTCGCGCGCGGCATCTTGCTTCAGGTCGAGCGCCATGCCGCGCTTGTTGCGATTGGCGATGAGGAAATGGCCGCTCTCCCCCCGGTACGCCGCGAGCCCGCCCTCCGCGCGCGCTTTCGGATCAGGGCTCTCGATCTTGATCACGTCCGCCCCGAGGTCCGCGAGCACGAGCCCGCAGAACGGGCCGGCGAGCGCGAGTGTGCAATCGAGAACACGGATGCCAGCTAACGGTCCCGCCATGCGCCCCCTCCGAGTTATCCCCTACGGTCTACGGTTCGTCCATACCAGGGGGCTGCCGCGGTGATGCGGCAGCCCCGTCGCCGCGGTGCTAGGAATCGAGCCAGAGCGCTTCTTCGTGCCAGAAACCGAGGAACGTGCCGGATTGGGCCGAGAGGAAGCCCGGCGTGCTCTTCACCCGCTTGCTGAGGATGTAGTTCTGCGGCTGTAGCCAGAGGAATCCCCACCACGCCGTGTTGAACCACTGCGTCTGCAAGTCCTTGTAGATCTGCTGCCGCTTCTGGGGATCATAGGTGCTGCGGCCGAGGTCGAACTGCTTGTGGATTTGATCGATCTCCGGCCCGGTGGCGCGGATGTAGGCCGCCGGCCCCGTGCTCGCCCACGAGAGCGAGAGTTGGTCCGGATCGACCGCAGTACCCGTGCGCTGCGTCCCCATGTCGAAATCATTCTGCTTGCGCACCCGATCGCCCCACGCCACGCGCTCGAGGGCGGAGATCTGCGCCTTGATGCCGATCTTGTCGAGCATCTGCTGGATGATCTGCGCTTGCAACTGGTCGGCCTCGCGGGTGATGACCACGAGGTCGATCTGCAGCCCGCTCGGCGCTCCGGACTCGGCCATCAGGGATTTCGCCTTCGCGAGGTCGTACCCATAGAACTGTGCCGTCTCGTCATAGCCGATCACACCGGGGGTGAGGTCGTACTTCTGCGGCAGGCCAACACCGGCGCCGACGGCCTTCGCGATCGCGTCGCGGTCGATCGCGTAATGCACGGCCTGGCGCAGTTTGAGGTTGTCCTTGAAAGGCCCCTTCTGCCCGTTGAAGAAGATGCGGTAGCGGTTCCCGAGCGTGGGGGCCTCGAAATAGACGAGGTTGGAGTCGCCTTTCGCGGTGACGGCATCGCGCCCGAGGATGGTGTCGGTGATATCGGCGTTCCCGGAGCGCATCTCGGTCAGACGAACCGAATCGTTCGGGACGAAGCGGTAGATGATCTTATCCAGGTAGGGGAGCGGGTTCCCGTCCGCATCTTTGTCCCAGTAGGTCTCGTTGCGATTGAGCACTAACTGGGAGCCGCTCTGGAACTGGTCGAAGACGAACGGGCCCGTCCCGACCGCGTGGAGGTTCAGCCCGTCCTGGCCCAGCTTATCGAACGCGGCCTTGGAGGCGATGCCCGTGGTCTGGGTCGCGTCGCTGAGCGCCGCGAGCAACGCGCCATTCGGCCCGGTGAGATTGATCTTCACCGTGTAATCGTCCACCACCGTGGCGGGGCTCTTGTCATCGACACCGAGCAGGTTGTCTTTGGCGAGCGACTTGGGGTTCTGCATCCATTGCTGGGCATTCCAAGCGACGACGGCCGCGTTGAGGTCGGAGCCGTCGTGGAACTTAACCCCTTGGCGCAGTTTGAACGTGGCGGCCGTATCGCCGAGGTCCCACGAGAGCGCCAGCCCCGGTACCGGGCCCCACCGGCCATCCGCCCTCTTACGCCAGCGGACGAGCCAGTCGTAGCACGCCGACGGCGCCGGGCCGGTCGCGAGGACCGGCCACATCGTCGTCCAGTCGTTCACAACGACGGCGCGGAGGGTGCCGCCGCGCTTCGGCTTTCCGCTGCTTGCCTGCCCCGCGGCTGTCGGTTGCTTGGTGGCCGTGACACCGCCGACCACGCTCGGAGCGGCGGCGGCGGTTGATCCGGTCGTCGCCGCAGCGGATCCCGTCGATGGCACAGCGGTCGCGGACGGGGCTGCGTTCGATGCACCGCACGCCGCGAGAATCGCACCGACCGCCGAGGCCGAGACAGTGAGCGCGGCCGCGCGCCGGAGAAAGACCCGCCGATGCACGAGCTCGGCCGACCGCAACGATCCGGAACCTGACATGGCTCTCCCCTCTCCTGATTTCCCCGAACGACGCTCCATACGGGCCCATCTATCGCCGGTACGCTCAACGCCTGCGTCGCGGTTTCCGCCTGGCGCGGCGAGAATCCCCGCCGTGCCCCCTCTTGCCCCCGGACTCCACCGCGATGCACTATGCGAGCCTCCTGAAAGCGGCGAAATGCCCATTGCGCGTGCGGCCTGTTTCGTATCGCGAGACGGCGTTGCAAAAACGAGCATAGCATGGTACGGTTCGCGGTGTCAACGAAACTCCCGCGAGAGTGCGCGGGGATGTATCGGAAACGGCATGTGAGTGGGCTCCGCCCGTAGGCTCCGGGCCGGTGGCAGGGTGCGAGAAGGATGGTTGGCTGCGGACCCGCCCGTTTCGGGCGGGACGCGCGCACTGTGCGGCGCATCATAAGTCGGGGGAAAAGCCCTATGGCGACACAGGATTCCGTGCAATCCGTCCGGCGCGCATTGCAACTGCTCAATTTCTTCACGCCCGAGAAGACCCAGTGGTCGGTCGGGGACCTGTCCAAGACCACCGGGCTCCACAAGAGCGTCGTGGCGCGCCTGATGACCACGATGGCCTCCGAGGGCTTTCTCGTCCAGGATGAAGGGAACAAGGCGTACACGATCGGGCCGCAGGTCTTCGCGATCGGGAGCATCTACGAACCGCGCCTCTTCCTCGACCGGGTGGCGCGGCCCGTCATGCAGGACCTGGCGATGTCCTGCGGCCAGACGTGCGCGCTCGGCATACCGTCGGGCCAGCAATTCATGTATGTCATCGTGGTCGAGAACCCGCGGGCGACAACGTTCCGGATCACAGTGGAAGCGGGCCGGCGCCGCCCGTACCATGCCGCCGCCGTCGGGAAGGTGCTGCTGGCGAACATGCCGGAGGAGCAGGCGGAGCACGTCCTCGAACATGGTCCCCTCGCCAAGCTCACCCCGTGTACCATCGACTCGGTTGATGTCCTGCGGGCGAATCTGGCCGAGGTCCGGCGGACGGGCGTCGCCTTCAGCGATCAGGAGTCCGTGCCCGGCGTCGGGGCGGTCGCGGCCGGCGTCCGGAACGCGAACGGACATTGTGTCGCGGGCCTCAGTGTCGTCTTCCCGTTCCACCTCGTGGCCGACGAAGAACGCGAGAGGTTGACGCGCCTGACGCGGGACGCCGCGCATCGCATATCGGAGCGGGTCGGATGCCTCGCCCTGTAAGATTGCCGTCTTCGCGCCGCGCGGGGCGGCCGAACGATCATCGCCGGGCGATCGGATGAGATTGGCAGACGAAGGAGGTTCGCGTATCGGAGAGCAGCCCGTCGCACCGCGGGCGGGGGAGTGATCAATGGACGAAGATTCCGCGCGACAGGAGGCCGAGACGTGTGTGAGATCTATATGGGCAACAGCGCAACCCTCGTCGAACCATTGAGTGCGGAACAGATCGAGGCAATGCCCCTCTACGAGTGGGATGTTGCCATGATCGGCGATATGGCGTCCCCCTTCACCTTCAAGGTCACCGAGGAGAGCATCGCCAATTACTGCACCGCGGTGCGCAACGAGAACCCGCTCTATCTCGACCCCGATGCGGCGCGCCAAGGGCCATTCGGCGGCATCATCGCCCCGCCCACGTTCGTCTTCACCTGTGCGCCGATGCGTCGCAATGAGGTCATGCACGCGCGCGGCTACGCCTCTCCCGAGGAGAAGGCGGATCGTGCGACACCCTATGCGAAATCGGAGATCTTCTTCCAGCGACCAATTCGCCCCGGCGACGAGATCACCTCGGTCGCCCGCCTCGATGACAAATATGAGCGGCGCGGCAACCAGTTCATCACCTGGCGCGTGAACGCGCAGGATGCGCGCGGCGAGCCGGTGGTGGAATACACCTACACGATTATCTGGCGGCAGGCACCCCGCGATCCGAGCGCCGCCACGGCACCGAAAGCGCCCGCGCAGGAGTCCGCCGCCCCGCCGGAGAACGCGCAGGCACTGCCGATCCTTACGAAAGTCGAGCCCCAGGAGGCGATCGACCAGTTCGCCGCGCTCACCCATGTGCGGCCGCGCGCCAATCATCACAGCCTGCACAGCGACCCCGAATTTGCGCAGCGCACGATCTTCGGCGGCACCGTCAATATGGGGGTCGCCACGGCCGCCTATTGCGCGGAGTCCATCGAGCGGGCACACGGGCCGGGCGCGCTGCTCCAACCCGGCGCACGGCTCGAATACAAAGGGATCCGACCGATCCGCGCCGGCTACGAGATCACCGTGAGCGGCTATACGATCCCATCGGGCGATGGCGGTCGCGAATGCCAGATCTCCGTGCACAATCAGGAGGGGACGCTGTGCGGGGTAGCGCTGGCATCCCTCGCCGCCGAGTAAACCCGACCCGCGACCGCGATCAGGATGCCGACGGACGCGCCCCAATTGGAGAGGTCTTTGGGCTGTGGCGTGTCCGTCGGCATTCGGCGCCTATGGCGCGATGGTGATATCGCCCAGGAATTGCCGGACCACCGCCGCGAATGCAAGGAGATTGTCGCCCATCACCGAGTGCCCCGCGCGCGGCACCGTCACGAGCCGGACACGGGGGGCGAGGGATTCGAGCGCCGGAACGAACTCGTCCGCGAGGTGGCTGGATTCGCCCGCCCGGATGTATAGGACCGGGCAGGGGGCGGTGGAGAGTGCCGACCACATCGCGGCGAAATCGGGCGCCGGGCGCGGCCGTTCGGGGTCGCGCAGGGCCCGGTCGTATTTCCATGTCCATTGGCCGTCGGGGAGCCGACGCGCGTTGTGCGGCAGGCTGCGCAGCAGGCCGGCCTTGGTACGCCGGGGGTTGAGGCGCACCGCATAGTCCGCGAACGCCTCCAGCGACGGGAAAGTGTCGGGTCCCTCGACGAATCGCCCGACGGTATTCGGGCCACGCCGCAGCCCGAGCGTGCTATCCACGATGGCCCTGGGCTAGAGAACGTGCGATGTGGTGCAAACTAATGCGACATTCATCGGGCAAAAGTGCCGAGAAGCGATAGAGACGGAACTTTCTCCGGTTGCCGGAGGCTATTGACCGCCTCTGCGCGGGTCGAGGCGCGGCGAAAATCCTCGAAGTACCGATACCAATCGCCAAGTCGGTACTTTCATCGGTGGCTGACCGTCCCGAAGTGCGTCCACTTTGCCCCTGGTGACACGTTCTCTAGCTTATGGCCTAGACCGCCTGCAACTCCCGTATGAAGACGGCCTCTGCCTCCCGCCGCTCCGCCTCGTCTGCGGTCGCGTGCGCGCCCTACCACGCCACCGCCCGCCGGTACAGGTCCTGCACCCCCGCCACCCATGCTTGCACCGCCGCATCGTCGGGGTGGGCCACGCGCAGATCATGGACATCGCGCAGCAAATGCGGCCAGCACTTCTGCTTCACCCCCGGATAGTGCTGATAGCCAACGTAGAAGTCGCTCACCAGCACCCCGGCGAACTCCTCCCCAAGCACCGTCTCCACCATCGCCCCGCCCCGGCTGCCGCGGGTGAAGGATTGGGCCGTCGGCGTGCAGAAGACCCAGACGTAGCCGTTGACGCCATCCTCGCGCCAGCCCGTCTCATCCCCATGCACGCAGGGGCTGCCCCGAATCTCCTCCCGGAAGGCCGTCACTGTCGCCGCCCCCGCTCGCGCCACCTGTCGCAGCGCCCCGACAATCGCCCCGACACTGATCGACAGGGCGTGGAGCGTCCGCAGATACCACTGAATCGTCGCGATCGGCAACCGCGCTTCCTCGCGCAGCGTCGCGATCAGGCTGAGCAACGCCACTCCGAACCGCTGCTTGCCCACCGCCGCCTCACGCAGCGCCACCGCCGGGGCGTGCCGCGTGCGACAGTGGGGGCAGCACCGTTCGAGGTAGAGATGCTCCGTCACCACGGCGGGCACCAGCGCCACTTCGATCACTTCCCGCGTGCGCTTGACCGATCCACCCACGAGTGCCAGACCACACGTCGGGCACATAGCCATGGCCTGGACGACCTGCTGCGTCGGTTCCATCCGGTGCCGGACAAACTGCTGCTCCCGCCGCTTACGCACCTTCTTCGGCGGACGCTGCGTGCCGATGGCCGGTTTGAGGCCCGGCATCCCCTGCGGTCGTCCGGTCGGCGGGTCATCGCCGGTCGTGGCATCCAGGCGTGCCAGTAGCTCCCCGACGCGCACGGTCAACTATGCCACCGTCGCTTCCAGCGTCGCAATCACCCCACGCAGTTCGGCAATCGTTCGCTCCTGCTGGGCAATCGTTTCATGCTGGGCGATGATTAGCCGAATCAGGTCATCCCGGCTGGCGCTCTTCAGGTCGATCATGACGAGAGCATATCGCCTCCCCTCATCCCTGAATAGATACGACGGGGAGCGCGCGTTGTCTCGATAATGACGCCAGTGCGATAATGCGCATCTTCAGCGGCTCTCGCACAAGTTCATTAATCACGGCGATATGCAGATTCCAGACGCGACACGCAGTGCACGTATTGACAGGAGGCGGGACAGACGGTTACACACTAGATGCGGACTGTGGTAAAGGTGGAGGCATGATCATGACAACAACCCCTGAAGTACTGCGTCAAGGCGTTCAAGCGTCCCTGCCGGAGGCGAACCAAATCCAGGATGTGCACCTGCGCGAGCAGGTCATTGAGGCGTGGGCCTTCTCGCTCTCCAAGAGCGAGTTTCAGCGCATCGAGGATATCCCCGCGTCCGGCAATCCCGACACCCCTGCGATGACCCGTGGCACCCAGGCCGACCACATTCGGGGTGTGACGCGACTCGCCGTCGCCATCGCCGACACGATGGAAGCGCAAATGGGCCCGCTCGGAATTGATCGCGATCTCCTGATCGCGGCCGCCCTTTGCCATGACGTCGGGAAACCGTTCGAGTTCAGCCATAAGAACCAGGAGCGGTGGCGAAGCGACCCGCGCGTTTCCGGCCATCCGGCGCTCCGCCACACGCTCTACGGCGTGCATGTGGCACTCACGGTCGGGTTGCCGGAGGAAGTGGCCCATGTGGCCGGCACGCATTCCGCCGAGGGTCAGTTCATCACGCGGAGTCTGATTAACACAATCGTCTATCATGCCGACCACGCGTTCTGGGACATACTACGCAGTGCCGGTCTGCTGCAACCGCAAGGCTGAGCATATACCGGAAGCTAGGAGGGTCTGCGATGCAAAACAATCAAGGGGCCCATCGTGTCGTCACCCGCCGCCAAGCACTCGTTTCCGCAGCGGCACTGACCCTTACGTCTGTTCTCGCTGCCTGCGGCGGCTCTGGGCCATCATCGGTGCCGACATCGACGCCGAACCCCAAACCGGCGAGTTCGTCTCAGGCACCAGTGGGCAACGGCACATCGCTTACGCCTACGACCGTTGTCGGAAAGGCTGGCGGAACATTCAACCTCTCGTGGGCCGGCCCGCCCATTGGCTTTCTGGGTGATTTCAACGCGATGTCGGCGCTCGGTACCAGTTGGTTCAGCAAATACTTTAGCTCTCTTGTCGCGTGGGATCCGAAGTTTAGTGCGATCCATGGGGAAATTGCCGACAAGTGGGATATTTCCGCTGATCAACGGACGTGGACGTTCCAGCTCCATGAGGGGGTCAAATTTCACGACGGTCAGCCGCTTACTGCGGACGACGTCGATTTCACGCTGCATTTAGTCCTCAACAAGGACTTTCCGGCGCGCGCAAGTTCGGTCCTCAATGTGGTCGATGGCGCTGCAGAATACACGTCCGGGCAGGCGAACCGCATCCGGGGTGTCTCCGTCGTCAATCCCACCACTATCAGTATCACGACGACGGAACCGCAGGCAACCCTGTTGAACTCCCTGGCGCAGACATGGATTCTGCCAAAACATGCACTGGCGACTATCACCCCGGCCGCACTGACCAAGAGCGATTGGTGGAAGACGACGCCGATCGGATCGGGCCCCTTCAAATTCGTGCAGCAGCAGCCGGATCAGTTTGTCGAGCTGGCGGCGTTTCCCGATTATTTCCGCGGCGCGCCCAAGATCGGGCGGATCATCAATCGCATTTACAAGGAGCCAGGGACAGCGTTGTTAGCGCTCGAGAAGGGCGAGATCGACTTCACGTACGTCGCGCAGGACGAGGCAGTACGCTTGCAAGGCAACGACAAGATGACGGTTCTCCCGGGCCCCTCCCTGGTCCCCAATGTGCTTCTCTTTAATCTCGACGACCCACGGTTCAAAGATGTGCGCGTGCGGCAGGCGTTCATGTATGCGCTTGATCGCAAAGCGGTCGTCGATAAGCTCTTCAAAGGTGCGGCGACGCTGATAAACTCGCCCTTCTCGCTCCCCCAGTACGTACCGACCGACCTGAACGCCTATGGTCTCGATGTGAGCAAAGCCAAAGCGTTGCTTCAGCAAGCGAACTGGAAGCCGGATGAGACGGTCGAGATGCTGACGTGGTATAGTGACCAGCTCTCGCAGGACATTTACGTGGCGTTACAGCAACAGTTCGCTGTCGCTGGCCTTAAGGTTCAGCCGCGTATGGTCGATAGCGCGGCCTTCACCCAGGCTCTGGTAGATGGGAAATTCCAGATCGGCTACTACGGTGCAGGCAATGGTCCCGATCCGGACCAAGTGCGCGCGCAGTTCGCGGGCCCAAATGCGCGCTATAACGTCAGCCGTTACAAGAACGACCAGGTCGACCAGTTGCTACTCGAAGGCTCAAAAACCCTCGATCCACAGAAGCGACTGGGGATCTATCAGCAGGTAGCTCGCCTGATGAACCAGGATTTACCCGGTGCGTGGCTATGGGAATCGACGCGCTTCGGTGCAGTCAGTAAACGCGTGCAGAACTTTGTCTATACGCCGGCGCCGGTCTTCGCGCGCTACGATGATCACAGTGAAACATGGTCGTTGAGCTAAGTGCGTGGCTATCTCGTCCGCCGCCTGCTGATCAACATCCCGATGTTCTTCGGCGTCACCTTCGTCGTCTTCTTCATCCTACGTCTCGCACCCGGCGATCCCATTGGCATGCTGATTAATCCCGATGCGGGTCTCACCCCGGAGCAATTAGACGCACTCAGGCGTCAATTTGGGTTTGATAAACCTCTGTGGATGCAATATCTGGCGTGGCTCAATCAGTTGGTGCATGGGAACCTCGGCTATCGCACCAGCAACTTCGATCCCGTTGCACAGGCGGTTGGCGAACGGATCGGGCCGACCCTGCTCCTGATGGGTACGGCCTTCGTGCTCGGGACGCTCGTGGGCGTCGCGCTCGGCGTCTTCGCGGCCCTACGGCAGTATTCGTGGCTCGATTGGCTCCTGACTCTCTTCGCGTACATAGGTGTCTCCCTGCCCGGCTTCTTTGTCGGGCTCGGTGCGCTCTATCTCTTCGCACTTCGTCTTCGCTGGGTGCCCGCCGGTGGGCTGAAAACCCCAGGGATACCGCACACAATCGGCGATGTGTTACATCATCTTGTTTTGCCCGCATTGATCCTTGGGTTTGGCCACCTCGCGACCGTGATGCGCTATACACGCTCGACGATGCTCGAAGTGCTGCACGCGGACTACGTGACGACGGCGAAAGCGAAGGGCCTCGCCAGGCGCAACGTCGTCATCGGCCATGCGTTGCGCAATGCACTGCTCCCGGTGGTCACGGTCCTCGGCTTGGCCATCCCGAGCCTGCTGGGTGGGTCGATCATCATCGAATCAGTCTTTTCGTGGCCTGGGATGGGCCAACTCTTTCTTAATGGCGTCCTTTCGCGTGACTATCCCGTCATCATGGGTATCACGCTGGTCACGGCCATCCTGGTGCTCTTTGGCAATCTCGTCACCGATCTCGCCTATGCCTATCTCGATCCACGCATTCGCTTCGAGTGAGAGGGACGGATTGTGCGTACGCGTGCCCGTCGTGTGGCCTTCAACGCTGGCTGGAGAGGACAAGTGGGGGGACAGGCCGACACGCCATGGCGACGCTCCTGGCGTCTCTTTCGCCGCCATCGTCTCGGTGTTATTGGTGCCAGCGTGTTCATCATCATTGGCGGAGCGGCGCTTCTGGCCCCGTTGATCCAGGTCTATGCTCCCAACGCGGTCGATCTCAACCATATTGCTGCTGCTCCTACCCATGCCCACTGGCTCGGCACGGACCGGACGGGACGCGACATCTGGAGCCGGTTGGTGCATGGCGGTCGTGTTTCCTTGTCCGTCGGGTTGGTTGCCGTCTCCATCGCGAGCGTCATCGGCCTAGCGCTCGGCCTGGTGAGTGGCTACTTTGGCGGTTGGGTTGACCTCGCGATCCAGCGGCTTACTGACCTCGTCATGACTTTTCCGAGTCTCGTGATCATCTTGACGCTGGTGGCCGTCCTCGGCCCAAACATTGGCAATATCATGCTCGTCCTCGGACTGCTTGGCTGGCCCGCTCCCTGTCGGATTGTACGTTCGCAAGTATTGGCGATGCGGTCGCAGGAATACGTGCAGGCCGCACGATCCATCGGCGTTCCTTCACGTCGTATCTTGTTGACCCATCTGCTTCCCGGGACGATTCCTTCGCTGTTGGTCTATGCGAGCTTTGGCGTCGCACAAGCGATGCTGACCGAGGCAGGACTCAGTTTCCTGGGCATGGGCGTGCAGCCTCCCATCTCAAGCTGGGGAAACATGCTCAATGCCGCCCGGTCGTTGACGATCCTCGAGAGCGCGCCCTGGGTCTGGCTACCACCCGGACTGATGATCGGCATCTCGGTGCTCGCAATCAACAGTATTGGCGACGCGTTGCGCGACGCCCTTGATCCCCGGAGTATCCGACGGTGAGGAGAATCGAAGCGTTATGGTCGAGGGAATTGGTATTAGTTCTTCACGGATATGTGTACCGTGGTTGCTAGTCGGCGTTTAGGCAGAGGAGGGCGAACAGCGAGGCCAACACCTTGCACAGCCACCCCTCGTGCGTCCGGGCGTGCAGCCGCTGCACCCCCTACGCCTCCAACTGGCTGTTCACTGTCTCCACCCTGGACTAAGCCTGTATGTTAGGGTGCAGGAGAAGGGGGTTGACTCAGGACTAAGTGGTGCATCCGGTTAGTTCTTCGCACATTGGTCAAGCATCGTTTTCCCTGTGGGCAGGCAGATTGACGACAAGGGTTGTGCAGCAAATTTGCCGGATGCACCACTAAGTTGCGCGGTGACGCTCGCATGTGAGCTGTCGCCCCCTTCGCTTCAGGCACCTGGTGGCAGTGGACTTGGACTTATGATCCTACACAGATACCGTCAGTCAGGAGTGGCAAAGAAACGAGGGCGCGAATCGACGCCAGTTAGCCACGATTCCTTGCTGTGGCTCGAACAGCCGGATTACGCCATCGACGGGAGGGCACGAAATCTTGCCACGCGTCATTGATAGTATTCGTGCATCATCATGGCTCTCCCGCACTCTCGATGATGCCGAGCGACCCGTTTCGTGGCTGCCAGAGTGAGCGAAGAGCGCGTGCGAAGTGATGCACATGCACGTATTGGTTCCGAGCGCCGGAGTCGTTGCTGCAACTGCCAATGCAGCGATTTGACTGCATCGAGAGTGCGGGAGAGCCATCATCATGTGACGCAGTCCAATCGACCCGCGTCGGGTGACATTATTGGTGAGGCAAGAACCGGCTCAAAGTGTCTTCTCTCGTGAGGCAATTCGGCCGATTCAGGACTTGACAAGCGATACCGTTAGGACTTACGCAGTTGAGGTGAGGGTATAGCGCGGAGTGGTCAAATAGGAGCGTACGGCATGGCGAATGATCTCGGTTTTCGCCTCCCACCAACTCACTCCCGTCACCAGGCGGTGCTGCTCGAA
>JAABUY010001494.1_pt1 | contig 31259 bp, 40 predicted proteins | sample 5560271 | NCBI WGS metagenome assembly JAABUY01 (sample SAMN10711886, study PRJNA513374) | rock metagenome | isolation source: Antarctica rocks | place: Antarctica: Victoria Land, University Valley | reverse complement strand
GAAACCCAAGCTTCATTCCCACTTGTTCATTCCCACCGAGATTCGACGGTTTTCGGTTAGCCTGAACCCCGACGCTAGCCGAGTCTGTCGCATTTCCAGTGGAAATGAACCCGTCCTCTCGGATAGGCGTCATCTATTCGTCAAAAAGCTCTTTGCACATATTTACATTCTGATTGCAATTGGTCTTTTTGCTGCTATGATGGCCTGGCAAGTTCTGCTGGTTCTTTTTCGCAATCTGGTTCTTGGTCACGCTTTTGCCCGGGCGGATGTTACTCAGCTCAATGGCATGATCGAGATTAGCCTAACCCTACCACGACCATGGACGATACGAGCGGGTCAGTATATTAATTTATGCATACCATCGATTAGCGTGTTGTCCTTTATTCAGAGCCATTCATTCATGATTGCTTCCTGGACTGAAGGCAATGCGCCAGGGCTTTTCCTCCTTGCAAGTGCCAAAACTGGTTTCACCAGAAAATTGTTGCAATATGCTCGACCTCATAGTGACGACCCGTCGGATTCAGATTACCGCCTTGCGTGGTTCAGCGGGCCTCATGGGCTTACTATGAACCTTGGCGATTACGGCAGTGTCACCATGGTCGCAACGGGTTTAGGGATTGCTGCGCAGTTGCCCTACCTCAAGGAGCTGATCAAAGGTTACAACAATTGCAAGGTTCGGACACGGCGAATACAGTTGATATGGCAGATAGCAACATGGGGTGAGTACTCCCTTACCCACATACCTTCCGAAGCAGAGGACACTAATTCAGCAGCAAAGAGGATCATGCAGGAGCTGCTGATCTAATCAGTGAAACTCTAAGAGAAGACGTCAAAGATAATGGTTATGTAAGCTATCTCTACCGCGTTGTGCATACTTGGCAAAGCTGACATTTTTAGATATTTGGTATTTCAATATATACTCCTGAAAGGATACCCTTATACAACATCACCAAAAGAAGAGGGGACACATCGGCGTTTACTCTACTATGATGGTAGGGCAGATCTAGATGCGTTGATGGCAGAACATGTGCGGGAACAAAAGGGAAAGATGCTTGTAACTGGTATGAATCTTCCTTTCAAAGATCTGTCAATGGCAGCCACTGATCAGACAAGTCTCTGCAAACAGTAAGGTGTGGGATCATTTGCGAGAGCTGGTACAAAAGTATGTAGATGAGGATGTGAGGTTTCTGAAACTAGATTATCAACCAACCAAGACAAGGAGCTTTTGGCCATTGTGAAGGAAAAAGGCACAGGATCACACTGTTTGAGAGTCACCGAAGGTATTAAATGGCGGAGAATTAAGTTTAGAAATGTATTTACATACTTTTGCAATCAAGAGTATCTATCACTGTCTTTCCTGAAACACAGTACTTAGATCTGCCTGAAAGTTGACTTCTGAAGCCTGGGGCGGAAAATATGTCTGTGAATACAAAATGTACAAGGTCACTGATTCCTTGTGCAGGTTTTATACGCCATTGCTGCCCTTACCATGTGGTTGCAAATCCATCTGTGGATACTGCAGGGTTCTCAGTTCCTTGCGTAATAGTAGGACCCAAGGCAGCCCTTGCCCTGCAGGAAGAGCCATTTGTGGACAACTACAGTAAGGGCAGGGTCCCCGGTTCCTTGGGGAGTTACCGCCCTTGTGTAATAGTAGACCCCAGGGCAGTCATTGCCCTACGGGAAGAGCCATTTGTGTGGACAGCTTACAGTAAGCGCAGGGTCCTCAGTTCCTTGTGGAGTTGCCACCCTTGCATAATAGTAGACCCCAGGACAGTCATTACCCTGTGGGAAGAGCCATTTGTGGACAAGTACAGTAAGTGCAGGGTCCCCGGCTCCCTGGGAAGTTACCACCCTCGCATAATAGTAGGCCCCAGGACAGTCATTGCCCTGTGGGGAAGAGCCTTTTGTGGACAACTACAATAAGTGCGGGGTCCCGGTTTCCTTGAGGAGTTACCGCCCTTGTGTGATAGTAGACCCCGAGAGAGTCATTGCCCTGTGGTGTGAGCCATCACACCATTCAGTCAGTAGATTGAGCAAAAATACTTCACCTTTTTTGTCACGGGTTCACAATGAGACCAACACTCAATTGATAATTCCTAAATACAAGAAGAATACTCTAAGGAGGAAACAAGAAAGAGAAACTTTCATATGAAAGTTAGGGGAAAAGGTATTACCTACCCACAGTAGGTATACCTCTCTTGACGCCACCAAATAAAGACTCGGATGAACGATTTCCCGGACCCCTTACTGTCATCGATTGCCGTCAACCCTCAGCACTTCACCATGCACCTTGCTGTCGCCCAACACCACAATGTCCGCCCTTGCCGAGCTTCCTATGCCCTTTGCCACCACCAGTTGGAGGCCTGATCAGTAAGACAATGGCAAAGAAGGCAGCGAGAGCAGCAACGAGGACAGCAACGAGGAGAGCAACGAGGACAGCGACGAGGACAGCGACGACAGCGAGGTCTATACTATGTATATACAATAACTATGAAAGTCTTTATTTGGTGGCGTCGACCACTGAAGTCTTTTATGCACGTGCATGGACCAGCGAAGTCTTCTACCCAAAATTTAATGGCAGCTATCGAGACGTAAAGGCCAGAGAAGTTTTTAATGAAGTAAGAGATTTGATAAGAAGCTGCCTGCCCTAATAGAAGTACATGAGCTTATCAACATTGAAACATCATGAAAGGCTAAAAGCAGTCATCCAACATTTCGCTCCCCCTGATTACAGCATAATAGGGGCACCCTTACTACCCTTGAATACCGGCACAAGTACAACCTCAAAGAGTTCCAACTCTCTGTGCAACTTGGTGTAGTCGTTCCTTGTCGCCTGTACATGACCCCGCAGCACAGTCGTCCAATCCTTAGTCGAGAGATAAATCGCCACTGGCAGATTGATTGTCTGTCGTGGTACAGTGTTCTTAAGATGACACTCAATGGAATGAATAAGATCTGGATCGGTATCGGATGCTTCGGATACATGTCGAAGGAAGGAGTTGTCCCAGCTCATCCAACATGCGGAGGTCCCCGGCAAATATTTGCTCAAAGCGCGGGTAATGGCTAACCCAGATCACAGTGTTGACACGTGACTTCTTCTGCTTCATGTGTGAACGTCGATCACCTTTGTTAAGGCTACAACTGCCGATTCCTGGAGTGAATGTATTGGCATTTGTTGTAAGACCCTCAGCAAAGCTGTCTCGAGGCCGCTTCTTAAAACAGCTGAGGAACTGGTGCCGTGGATTGCTGTTTGGTTTCGCTATAAGAAGTGATTGTGGTAGGTGAAACCGCTCTGTGAGAGCAACTAATTCTTCGGTGCTGGATACAGAGGGTGTTAGTGGGGTTAAAGACAATGGTGTGTGAAGGAAGCTTCGAGGATCTGCTTCGGAGTCCGTGATCTGGTCGGTAGAGCTGTCGCTGCAGTGTTTGGGTGATGAAGAAGAAGTCTTGAGTGCTTCTTCTGCTGATTTGATGCTTGGATTCGCGCACTGAGAGTCTCTATCTCAGATTTCCGCTGCCGAGGAGCGTTCAGGTCTGGCGATGCCCTCAAGGATGCGAGTGAGAGACGTACAGTTCCGCATTATAGTGGTTTGAGAGGTGCAATGGATTTTGTCTTGCAATGTGCGCAAAGAGCTGCGTGCGGTATGCTGAAGGACTGAGGAATCGTTGAAAGCTGATAGAATAATTGTATGAAAAGAAGATGGAGGGAGGGAGCAGGCCCAGCTCATATGGTAAAAGACACGGCTTCGGGGATTGTTGAAAGCTGATGGAGTATCGTATGAAAAGAATATTGAGCGACGGAGCGGGCCCAGCTTATATGGTGAAAGACACGGCTTCGGGGATTGTTGAAAGCTGATGGAGTATCGTATGAAAAGAAAATGGAGGGAGGGAGCGGGCCCAGCTTATATGGTTAAGGGCACGGCTCCCTCATGGCGCAGAGCAACTCTGGCTGGCTAAGCTTTGCCACCCATGAATCCTTGCATCTGTGTGCGGCACATCTATCAATGCTGAGTTGCCAAACACAGCCCTTCCATCGGACCAATCCACGAGCGGTCCTTTCATCTGCATGCGGAATGCGGCACATCCATCAATGACCAAGTTGCCGAACAGCCATTCCATCCCAAGCACAGTCTTTCCATCAGACCAATCCCCGAGCGGTCCTTTCATCTGCATGGGGTATTACAGCACATCCGCAAAGCCGAGTTGCCAAACACTGCCCGCCCATCGAACCAATCCCTGAGCGGACCTTCCATCCACATGCGAATAAGGCACATCCGTCAATGCTGAGTTGCCAAACACTGCCATCCATCAAACCAATCCCGAGCGAACCTTTCATCCACATGCGTAATGCGGCACATCCGTCAAAGCCGAGTTGCCAAACACAGCCCTTCCATCGAATCAGTTTCAAGGCATGATGGAGGTGCCGCCTTCACTGCAACACCTTGCAACCGCAGCTCTTTCATTGAACCAATCCCCAAGGAGCCCTTGCATCTTTATATGGCACATCCGGCAATGCCAAGTTTCTCAAACAAAGCTCTCTCATCGAAGCAATTCCAAGGCATGATGGAGGTGCCGCCTAGACCTGAGCGGCAACGTAACCATGATTGTCCTTGATAAAGTGGGAAAGCCAGGATCCTTTGTCGCACTAGAGTAAGGGTGTGGCACAAGGCTGCCTGTTTCTTAGTTCCTATTACAGGTACCGGCAAGTCGAAAGCAGAGGTTGTCAATGCGCGCTGCGCATCAGCGTATTAGGATACTGGCGTATCAGCTGGTCATGGGTGTAGTGGCTGGCGCAGGCATCAGCTGTGCATGGGTTTATCGCTGTCCCACCCAGATATTGGCATATCAGCTGGGCATGGGTGTAGTTGCTGGCGCAGGCATATCAGCTGGGCATGGGTGTAATGCCTGTTGTGAGACATATCAGCTGCGCATTGGTGTATTGTTGTGCTAGTCAGATATTAGCATATCAGCTGGTCATGGGTGTAGTGGTTGGCATGGGCACACCAGCTGCATCGGTGTAGCAGTGTGCATACCAGCTGCGCATCAGCGTGTCGCTGTGCCAGCTAGATATTGGTGTATCAGCTGGGCATGGGTGTAGCAGCTGGCATGAGCGTACCAGCTGTGCATCAGTGTATTGCTGTGCCAGCTAGATATTGGTGCAGCAGCTGGCATGGGTGTGGCAGCTGACTTGGGCGTATCAGCTGTGCAATCAGCGTCTCGATATACCAGCTAGATATCGATGTATCAGCTGGGCATGGGTGTAGTGGAAATGTATGGACATACCAGTCAGAGATGGGATTTGCAGCGGCCTGAAGGTACCTGCACACCAGATGTTGACGCTTTTCATGGACAGCCTATGTTGTTGTTGTCACACGTCATGGCCTTGCTCTCGGATACCAGATTGTGCATTGGCTGCAGCTTTGTCCGATCCATGGGGTAGGAGAAAGTGACAGCATGTATGGGCCAACATCTGTATTCTTGGGCAGTCTAAGCCAGTGCTGATTTCGTTGATGGTGGTGCCCCAACGTGCATTGACTGCGGCTTGTCAAAGTGATGCTGCATTGTCCTTGGTGCCCAAGCATTCTCCTTTCCAACCTGGCATCGGCGCTTCTCCCTTGCCAGCTTTCCCCACTCCTGTCACCTCTTCTGACTTGACACTATACTTGAAATCCTATCATTCAGATGGCAATGCGTCCATCATCTCTGCCACCCCCTCCCCAGCGCCGCACTACTTGTATTGCCTGTGACACTAATCACCCTGTCACACAAACATGCTTCGATCGATTCGGTAGTCTGCCCCCAGGAAGGACAGCGTAGTAGGGTTTGCATAGCTCTTGAGCCGTGTGCGGAAGAAGAGCAACATTGCAGCGCATGCAGTGAAACAGAGTGTGATATGTTTGAATGTATGATGTAGTGGCCACGCCTTGAGTTGGAGAAGAAGGAGCGGCCGGAAAGTGGCCAACCTCAGTATATAGTATGAGCTGACGTACACAAAAGGTTCTGGAGGGCACATGAAAGTTAGGCGCATGATGTGCCGACAAAAATGCACTGCATGGACAAGGTTCAGTGGATTTAGTGGGTATGCATGGATCAGGGATTGTTCTGGACGAACATGTTTGCTCCGTGAATCGGAAGCGTCGCCACCTTTGTATGTTAACAAACATGTAAGGTATGAATTAGATTACAGTAAAAAAACATCACCTCGCTGGATAACCGAGGGCAATTCTTTACAGTAGGGCTGTGTCTAAATATAAAATCGAAAAGCACCTCTTAAATCAGCTTCAACGCCATCCGAAAGAGAACATCCTTTCGACTGCACACAAAGTATGCGCGTTACTGATCGAAGCAATAGGGACTTGAAAACCTTGGATCGGGATGCCGTTGAGACACGTCGTTCTGGCACCCACCCATTTATGAGGTTAGAGATGTGGTTCCATACCGCTGATATGTGCTGATCCAAGGCTTGCAGCGACGCGGAGGAAGAAACCGATTGCAAACCCAAGTTCATGGACGCATCCGCTAGGTAACCCACCGCACTTGACTGTTATATCCCTAGGTCGTATGCATGCTGACAAGGTCGCAGAGACCCCGAGGCATCATGTGGTACGACAACTACATTACTGCACGATATCTTTCACATTACTAACATATAGGCAGTCGACCAAACCACATGCGCCCAGGAAGAGGACGACATTGCAGCCATCAAAAAGCTCTGTCTAGGTGATTTGGTCACTACGGAAGACATGTCCCCATATTTCTCTTTCAGTTCTTTTGGTGAGAGACTTGCTTCCAAGCTCGCTTATGTGGTTCTGACATGCCGGGACAGAGAACCATGAACCCACCACGGATGATGAGAAGATGAATCAGGATGACAAGCAGACCGGTGAGGCTTTCAGTTGGGAGTTGTGGGTTCTGGCTGGCACATTGACTGATTTGAAGATGGAGCAGTCACTGCAGAAACCAACCCGTCGCCCATGTCCGAATTGAACGACCCTATATCTCACACCATGATAGCCTGCTACAACCGGTATTGCCTGAAGTACCCTGATACTTTGACCACCTGGCCCGATTATCGCCAAGTTGCCAAGCGGGTCATCGAGGAGGCCGAAGGGTTAGATGAGGTTAATACCGGGGGGTTCGAGGGTTTGGAGTCCGCCGATCGAGTTGAATGACGGAAGTCTCTGTGCGACCGCCATGTATGATCATCTCGAAGATTTGTTGTGTGCGTCCGAAGGAGGTCGAAGATTACATGTGTGTCAAAACCAAAATTGGAAGAGCAAGATAAAATGCGCTGCTTTCATACCACACTGCCCCTCAGGGCCAGCAAGACCCGGAAACTCTCCTGCTTGGGTTGAGGCCTTTGCGCGTTACGCTCGTCGAACTCGCCAGGGCAAAGTGAAGTAATGGAGTTGCAGGGCAGCAGGGCGATATGGTAAGTCTTATTATGGTTAAATGTACTCTAAGATGTAGATGTAACCCGTTTTGTGAGTAGAGGAATAAGACTTGCGACGCTCAAGGGTCCGTCTTAACTCATTACACCAGGCGTTGAACATCCTTAGAGGCCTATGAGCTCCGAATGAAGCTCCGAGTTTGAATTCAGGGACTGTTATACTGAAGAACAGTGAATAGCTGAGGTCTGGCGCTTGCAACTTCAGGCAAGGTTCCTCCAGTTCAAGAAGTCAGTCTTCACACCTCATCATCAGTCTCACATGAACGCTCCAGAGGACTAACCCAACCTTTGCGTTGATCTCATAGACTCACACAGTCAAGCTTCAACCCGCTCTGTAAGTCCATATTCCAGCTCGTGGAACTGAACCTTGGTTACGTATGATGAGAGGTGTTTAGCCTTTAAGTAACTCGCTGACAATGATGTTCAATCCAGGCTGATAACTCACCTTTAACGCGTCCACAAGATCTCCCTCAGGTCGCGACGCCGTGGCCACAACCTCACCGCGACGTTGATTCAACTTCTCTATATTTGTGGGCCTCAGTGTTCCGACACCTCCCGATCCAACTTGATCGTTGACTCTTTTCAGAACCTCTAAACTCCACACAACATGTTCCCCAATCTCGCCGAGATCCTCGCGTCTGCCGAAAGCGTCCCGAATGCCACTGACAGGCCCAATGGGACGGCTTTTGCCCTCAACCTTTCCGACGAACTTTCGGGTGAGGGTTACAGCAGTGCCACTCTTCCCGGTGAGGCCAAGTTTGGATCTGAACCCAGTCTACATGTCAGGGGCAACAATTTTGCTGACACTTGGGTCCATTTTATATAGAGGAGCTGCCTGTCGACAGCTTGCCGGATGTGGAGGAGCATATAACACATTTTGAGGAGGGATTTGTGACGCTCGCGCCATTTGGATCACTGCCCGGGTCGAACCCGTTCTGGGCTGTCCGGTTTACGGATGCGAAGACAATCAATAATCTACGATACCATCTCAGCGTTAATCCTAACCCAGACAGACCTCTCCGGCCTTTAAGGCTTGCTCGATCGTCACCGCCCTTGAAGGAAGAACAGAGACATGAAGACGATGGTATCCGCATATATGCTCAACGAGTATACTTTCGCTGCCTGCGTTTGGATAACCAAGACATCGCCCATTCCGTAATGTCCTCGCGTATCGAACACGGGACTAACCTCTACGCAAGATGGGTGGAGAAATGTATGGATTGGCAAAAAGATTGGCAGTTTCGGCTTCTCCGGTCCGTTGACCCTGCATTCTTGCGATTACAAAGCGGCTGACATCTGATCTTTATGTAGCTTCGTCCTGACCGGCGTCCTCAATTGCGTGTATAGTACAGGCGGATTGACCATGTGGCAGCGGGCTCCCCTCGAAGCCAGGCGCAAAGTGTACCAGGCGTACTATGAACAAGATGAAAAGTTCATGACTACACTGTTTCTGAAGCCCATCAAAGCCGGGGTAGACCTCGATGGGATCTTCGCCGGGGGTGCGGATCAACTGGATCGCAAGAAGTGGAGAACCTACCTCAAGACCATTTTCTGCTGGTTGTGCGAAGACACGTTCGCCCTACGTGTGAAAGTACTTGACGCCAAACTATACGACATTACACCCCCCCTGATTGCGGAGATGAAGTTACCGGAACAACTGGTGTCGAATCTAAAGCAGATGGCCTTTCGACCTGAATTGAAACCACTGAACCTAGGAGACGTCGATGATGTGCCCATCCCGGCGGCAGATATATCTGAACAGCAGCGAAGACAGCCGCTGCTCCCTGCCATCATTGAAGGAGGAACGAGGGTTTTAATTGAATGAGGTGGCGTGTATGTTCATCCCCTCAACCCTTTGGAGCTGTGTTGGTGACCGGGTTACTTAGGGTGTCGTACACACTGGTGCAGAATAGATTGTTGGATGATGAAGGATGGGTTACGCGTTACTAGCACAATTTCTCATGAAGTGGTTGGTAATGTCAACCTCAGTGTTGACTTACAGTCGAGGGTTCTTGACACAGGAAGGTTTGTACTTTGTCTTTTCTGTCAGAGGACGGCGGTCACACGGCCATACTTAAGTCAGTCAAATATGTCAAATGGCAACGCAGTCGACGTGAATCCGCCCCCAAGTGCACAACCCCCCCCCCACGCACCGAGTAAAAAGATCCAATGGCAATGACTGTCCCCTCAATCAACCCTCCATCCCTCAACATGCCCCACACAAACGCCATATCTCATCACCTTTCTTTTGTTCCTTCCTTCCGTTTAATACACCTGTTGAGTGCCCGCCCTATCGTATCTGCATCAATGATGTATCCGTCCTTCCAAGGTTCCTTCCTTAACCCTTCAGGTATTTCCGACATTCTCTCTGCGCTGTGCATGATCCCTGCGTAGCTCTCAATGAAATCATGACGTGATCGTGCCAATTTGATTGCAATTGGTATGTCTCACACTGGATGCGTATGTTGTTCTGTTCCATCAACATCTTCTCCACCAAGACTGCCACCGCCGGCGAAGGGTCGGGTGCCGTGGGATTCAGTTGTGCGTTCGGGCTGTCTGTGTTATGGAATGGCTTGGCCATCTTCGAACACGGCTGGTCCAGTCGTTTCGTTATGAGGGCCGACCGTTTGTGGGGATATTGTTCTGCCTGTTCCAGATCCTCCAAGTATGACGGGATCAATCGTTTGACAGGCTTTGCTGTGGACATTGGTGGAGATGGCGCTCGATGAGTTTTTGATACAGGCGAGCAGGTAGGTCCGCGAGGAGGATTCTGATGAGGGTCACGTCGGTAGTCGCGTCGACGGGGGTCGTGAAGAGAGTCAGGGTTGTGTCGAGGCGTGTGGTTCATGGCGCTGAAGTGGATCAAATCCCCTTGACCTGGTAGTATGTGGCCTCTGACAACGATTTCGCCAGATGATGTCAAGGCATGCAGTTGTGATATTAGCGGTTCCGCATCTAACGCATGCACTCTCGTATTTCGAGAGGTTGATACTGGGATGTGTTAGTACACCAATAGTTCTGTTTGTATTCGAAAGAACAAAGTAAAACAAACGAACCATAAGAAGACAACAGTGCCGGGCTCACCAAGCCCGCCAGCACTCTTTGTAAAACGCCGAAACTCGGCTGCTTGCCAGTCCGCACGTCGGGCACGCCCTAAGTAAATAGCACCGCCAATGGGGCTCCTCCTCCTGAGGAACCTTGTAACTCAAGTCTCTCGACTCGCATGCTTCCCCGGGTGCCGCTCTTTCAACCACTGACTGCGTCAGGTACGGCGTTTGGTGGTGGATCGTCCGGAGTAGGGGCCCGCGCCCTGCGGTCCCGACAACCAAAGAATGACTTGTCCCCAAAGCGGGCTCGTTCAGTTTCCTCAACTATTCTCATTTTTAGCCTGATCTCGACGCGAGCCTTCCAAATCCACTCCTGTATATACTGGTTCCGCGGTTGTTCAAGCGGTCCAAGTAACAACTCCAGGTCTTGTAATACAAGCGGGTTATCCCACCGTATCCTCCCAACAAGCGCATCTGATATCGGACCGAGGCCTGTGACCGGCACGGCGGCAGGAAAGGCATAAGGTGGTTGCCCAAACAGGTTATGTAGTCCTGAGGGCGAGGTAGGCCCTGGCAACAGGTCCCGATGCGCCCCAGACAACTGTGACCACGTTCCGGCTTCTATAGTATCGAGCGTTTCGTGATCCTCTTGAATACCCATGTACCACGGAAGAATGGTACGCCGAGATCTCTTTGCAGGCCCCAATGCGCCGTGAGGTAAATGCGGTAACGACACACGAGCCTGTCCTTGATGGCATGGCTGCGGAGTAAAGTCAATCCCATACTTCCTGATATCCCGCTTGTCCCACATTTCAGGTCTTATAACAATGACAGCACCATCCTTGGGCTTCTTTCCCTTCCTTTCCAAGCGCCCAGAAACTTCCCGCCACCATTGCTTGAGGTGTTTGTGCATACCAAGCAAAAGCTCCGTACAGTCATCTGGTTCTTCGTCATCTAACGAAACGGAGCCTTGGATAAGGCTATACCCTCGCTGGTTGTTGACAAGCTGTGGTATATTCAGGTCGATATGACGAAAGGAGGTAGAGTCACCGGTCTGCTGATATTTTGTGTAATAAGGATAAGAGATCAGGCGGTGGTTGTGATCTTGTCGGAGCGCCACATAGGCTAGGTAATAAGCGGGTGATTGTCGAACCACTTGTTGGAATATCCCGTGATACATGTTTCGAAGCCATCCGTAATTGCTCTGGCCGCCGCGTTGACGTAGGTGATGCCAGTACATGTCAAACTCATCTGTAAGGAGCTGAGAAATAGGCACCACATGTGCTGTGTCTTCCTCGAACAACCATTCAAACATATCGCCTATGATGACGGAGCCGTCCTTCTCCCAGTTCCCGTCGCTTTGTATCATCAGCCAATCGCGTATGGCGTCGTGATCGATGAAGTCGCATTCCGGTTCTTCATGCACATAGTTGAAATGCCCCATATTATCCGCGGCGCGTGGAGGCCTATCAGAAGCTCGAAACCATGCCCAGGTGTCCTTGCCGGTTTTCAGTTTCGCAATATTTGCCCGTTGACGCCATATCATACGAAATCGTTCATCAAGTCTCTCCGTCGTCAGCGTTCTAAGCCGAAGGCCTATTGTTCCGCCTAGCATTTTCTTATGAGCATAGCAGAGTCGAGCGTCTCGGTCCACGTCGAGGCCTTCCTCTTCCATTATCCGAGCCAAAGTGGCTACTATCTTTGGGATAGCCTTGTCCTTTCTTTCTATATCACCAATAAGGTCGGCGGATATGTTGTGACAATGTTTGCATGATGCCTCGTGTTCGTCTGGTTGATCTTGCGGTCGTATGACCTCAAGTTCCGGATCCGCTTCTTGCTCTTCATCTTCATTGCCGGTGGGTTCGTCGTCGTCTGGTTGATCTTGCGGTCGTATGACCTCAAGTTCCGGCTCCGCTTCTTGCTCTTCATTTTCATTGCCGGTGGGGTTCTGACTGACAACAGTGTCATCGACGTCGAGGCTTTCGGAAAGTAAATTCAGGGCCTTATTCGCAATGTTCTGAACAGACACTGAGGCGGGATTCGTGGTCGTCACTTGCTTTGTGGGAATATCCGGACTTAGGGGCTCATCGCGAGTCTGAGGCAACGTTTTCTTCAACGGAGTATCCAGCGAAATCAGACGTGGAAGCATAAGCTTAGCATGCTCCGCAACGTGTTCATGCTCATAAAGCACCTCATCCGCAGTGAGCTCCGAGTTTCCTGCTCTCAATTCGGCCAGCATCTTCATAGCATTCCGCCAGTCAGAAGCTAAGATCTCGGTGGCGCTTCGCTGACCTCTGGTTCGTTTCACCATTCGATAGTGATAGACAGAAAGAATTATCCGGGAAGCTAGGTTCCAGTCTTGACATTCCTTTGCAAATGCTCGGATCGCTGAGAAGGTGGGATAACCCGCATTCTGGTCCGCAAACACTCGATCCCACACATCTTGTCCCCAGTGATGGGTAATGGTCTGGACAGCAGTGGCTATCCGATCCTTCTGCTCTTGATGCTGCCTTACGGACAGTTTTGCCCTACTCCATACTTCTTCGTATATGTCTTGCCGAAGGTGATATTGCCACAGTTTCTCACTCTCCATATACTCAATGAGCTCGGCCCGCAAATCGAGGAGGTGCCCCTCGTGTTGCTCCATTGTCGCGTTTAACTGCTCGAGCAAGTGATATTGCTGTTCCCGGGGCTGGCGTTGGATGTACCGCAGCATGGTCTCGGGAGAGGCGTCCATAGCTAAATTTTCTCCTGTTGATACTTCAACGCTCACCGGCATACCGGAAGGGGCCGGAGCCCGGGATTGTGAACGAGTAACGCGCTTGGGATCAGAAACCAACAATGAGCTAGCAACCCGCTTCTTCAACTTAGGAGGCATAATGCAAGGACTCGGCCCACCAAGGGTAAATACTTGGACAAGTAAGGACGAAGTCAAGTCTGAACCGAGGAGTAAGTCTAACTAACCTGATGTCCAATGCCTTGGGCGTTTGAAGGTGGCCGTAAGTTCTAGTTCAATGCATTCTTAAGTTATGTAAGTTTCTTGAATAGATACCAAGGCAGTACTATGGCAACTTGTGACCACAATGGTTCTGTTCACGGGCACAGGGTGGTACAACTATATGTGATTGTAAGAACAGTAGAGAGGATAAAGGAGGACATGGTCTAATATAAGAGTGTAAAATCTAGGAAAGACTCGCACGACTGGTTATGGTTGTGATGTGTAGAAGGGATGGTTTATTCTGTGGGGAAGGATTGTGCTTAAGGACCTCTCCATCGTGAGTCAACGAGCATTTGAAGAGCTGTCTCTGAGAATAAAGGTTAAGAAGAGTTGTATGGACAATAGGTAGACATGCATGCGTTACTGGGAGCTGGAAACGATGTTGTGTAAGGCCATTGACGGAATGAGGCTGGCTAGAATTGCTCGTGCGGATCTGAAAACAGTTATCAGGCAAAGGAAACGATGGACTACCTCCCTCTCCCCCCCCACCTCTTTTTGCCATATACGGAATGAGACTGGCTAGAATTGCTTGTGCGGATTTGAAAACGGTTAACAGACAAAGAAAACAACGGACTACCTTCCTCCACCCCACCTCTTTTTGCCATATACGGAATGAGACTGGCTAGAATTGCTTGTGCGGATTTGAAAACGGTTAACAGACAAAGAAAACAACGGACTACCTTCCTCCACCCCACCTCTTTTTTGTCAAGCGAGGACGCTTGACATTCGCCGAGTTCGTCTTCGGAATCATGGTGATCGGATTCCGCATTGTCATATCGCCTCGCACGGATCGGGCCCCCCATCACAAATTAGCTTGGCGAACACTCCGTATATCGTAATGTATCCTCCCAGAGGAACTTCGCGACTGCCTCGTGCCTCTACGCATCCTGACAAGTATTCTCTGGCTACCACAATGTAGCCCTCTCCTTTACACTTTGGCATTTGTACCGCGTCGGCGCGACCTCCATGAACAAGACCAAGGTATAGGTGGAGAAGACACTGTCAGACTGAAGCCTGTTGCCCTGCCGACAGTCTTCTTCGAGTCGACGGAGCCCTTTGACTTTGTGAATACCCGCCCCGAGAGGGTGATGTTCCATGAGTGCCAGAGTTCTGCTGGTGCGGCCGTGGCCAGAAGTATAGGGCAGGCTGGGCAAGCTGGCGGAGGAGTTGGAGTCGACAGAGGAGTGGGAGTCGACAGATGAGTGACAGTCTGAATGGTCAAGATTGTCCTTTGAGCACTGGTGAAGATGAAGGGAAGCTGCGCAATTGCTCTCCCCGTACTGGAATTAGAGGCAATAGAGCTGTTGTCTGAAGAGATTCCAATTAAACCTAGTTGTTTGTCAGTGTGTGAAGCACCCGGACAATTAGCCTTGTCACAAAAACACTGCTTGTACTCCGCGATATTCACAGCAGCCTCACTGCCTCTCTATCTTGTGCATCAATGATGCTTTCTGGACGCACCCGTAGATGTTCCTGGACCCTGGGTTATGACTTTAAATGTTAGGGGCGACTTCAAGGACTTGGAGGAGGTGGACGAGTGGGAGGAGAATCGTTCGAGAAGACAGCAAGGCGACAGGTATCGAGACCATGGAGCTAATATGGCAATGTCAGCGGCAGTCAGGGCAATTGAATATCAGAAATAGCCTACTGGTCAAGCGGAGTGTTTTGCCACTGCCCTTGACGAGAATATTGGTCGACTAACTGCCGCACCTGAAAGTCAAGTGGAGGTGCAAAGAGCACAGCCTCTGACACTTTCAGATGCCAATCCATTGTGAGAGGATCGACTGCGGGCCCTTGAGACCCGGGGAAGGAAGCGAGCAATGATGGGCTGATCGGGCGCGGAGGCCGAATGATGCGACGTGTCTCGTGTTCAACAATGAAGGCCTTTGAGGCACAGAGGAAGAGGGAGATTGAGGCCCCAACTCTCAACGATGGCTATGAAGTCGTAACCCTACGCAGTCAGTTCCGGCAAACCCAGGTTCCTTGGTCTGCAACTGGGTCACCGGTCCACCGCGTTGCCTCCTCCACCCCCCTTAACCCTTATTATGTCACAAGGCATGGGACAATGAAGCGCGTTGCTATCTGCTTTGTGATCTGATTATGGGTGCCAAGGAAAAGGAAAAGAGAGAGGCCAGCTTATGAGCGTGCAGGTGGTAAGCGAATACTGACTAATAACAAGAGAAGGGAGGTCCATATGACGTCCCTGAACACCGACAATGAGCCTTGCCCGTCCCCCACATCCGCAAATCCGTCAACCATGCCAGATGGTTGAAGCCTCCCCCGATAGCAGCAACTCGATTCGGTGGATGTGTGTCGAGGCCGTCGGCGATGAAGGCAGCCACCAACCCAGCGGCGAGAGCAGCAGTGACGGCAATGGCGACAGTGAGGTGGAAGAAGAGGAGGCCAGGATTTGGAAGGGCAGGAGCAGGATGTGTCCCAGGTACTGCACATGCTCAGTCAGCCTACACAAGATGTCTAATCATATCAAGATCCAGAAATACCTCGGCCCTCTACTACTCCACACAATTCTAACAAGGTGACTGCCACCGCCGGAGAGCCGTTTGTATTGTCAGCAATAAACAATACCAGCCAACATTGGCTGCCTGGAGTCGGTTCACACGTCCAGCATTGACAATGTGTGCATTTAATATGAGATTACGTTAACCCTAATCCTCCAAGCGAACTTGCATCATACTAACCCTCAGACCCCCCAACCTGATCTTGAGGCTCATCTGCCTCCTCCCATCTCCTGCATCTGATCAGCCCTCTGTGCACAGTTGTCAACTCTGATCCACAACACTCACTCCTGTGAAACATCATGCCACCCTTTCTCAACCTACCAGCTGAAATCCGAAACATGATTTACTCCCTACTTCTTGTTGTCGCTGAACCCATTGACCTTGATCAAGACTGCCTAACATCCGTCCCGAAGCATTCCACCATTTTGAGTACGGGGCGTGCGGTATACAACGAGGCCATGCCGATGTTATACGGGCAAAATCATTTCATCTTCAACGATGGGTTCCAGATCCAGGAGTTCGCCACCTTTACGGCTCGTCAAATGATACGTCATGCTACATTTTGCATCCCAATTCCCCTTCGGGCAACCGGAGTCGAGGAGGGTTCCTGGCGTCAATTTCTAGGGTGTTACGAAAACTACTTTCCAGTCCTACAGCGTCTTGAGCTCAAATTCAACCCTCCTTGGGGTTCAGCTCACGAAGATACTGTCAGAGAGATCAAGATGCTCTTGCAAGAGCAGAACAAAGCCAAGGAGGTGATTGTGACTGGGCATCCCATATTTGTCGATGATACTCATTGGGCAAGGACCATTCAGACGGGGGAATGGTACATCAGATAGTGTAACAACATCTGTGAAATCTGCACCACAGCTCTAGCAGAATCAAAGACATACCTCATGAACTCAATGTTGTATTAAGTGACCTGACACTGTTTGTTTGGAGCTATGTGTCTCTGCAGTTTCCCTAAAGTCGCTACGCCTTCTAATCTAAAAGGCAAATCATTGGTGAATCTGACCCTACCCTTCAACATCTAGTGACCATAGGATCTTTGAAAAGTAACCACTTCGACAATACTGATCACAATCCACAACCATCAGGTAATGACATATTCTGACTCCTAAACTTAGGGGATCAAGTAGCTGACCTCATTGCAGTCTTCAAAGGAACCTGCGACTGCATGATTCAGGCGACATGCAACGGATCTGACAATGGCCGGTTCGTCTCAATGCTACCATCTTCATCGTCACACTGGAGTTTACTAATTGGCCTGACAATCTACACAGAGGAACAACAGGACATTCACAACATGGCGGCCATTCTTGCCCTTGCACAGGCTCGGATGATGTTCTACATGGAGGCTGTTGACACAGCTGAGAAGCTTGGCGCAGGAACAAACAAGAAACACAAGCCACAAGCGGAGAAAGTCAAGCATGGCACCACCGAGTACTCCATCAAGACGAATTGCAAAACAATCCAAACAGATCAAGAAGTGACCACCCTCAACTGAAGTTTGCATGTACAAGCTGACAATTACTCTTCTTTAGGCCCGTGGAGCCGAAATCCCGAAGTGCCTTGACGGTGTACACATCAAGGATGAACAGGAACGTGAAGGCGTTAGAGGCATTTCTCAAGGCAGTAGACTGTGATCTTGAATCCAAGGGATGCTGCAAACTCTTCGAAGACCTCAGGGCCGCCGTCCACAACTTTGACGAAACCACCTTCTCGGCCAAACACGAAGAACTCCGACTTTTCGGACGGTTAATGTTGAAGCAATTGGAAGAGGAATACCAAAGAAAAGAGGATGAGCTGGCTATCTGTGCAGACAAGTTGGAGCTGGCGAGAAAATGTTGCAAACAGTATGAGCTAAAGGCATACATCCTCCTGAGCTGGTAGACTAATGAAGTCTTAGCTCCAAGAAGAGCTTGATTTGACTGTCGTCCTCGGCCCAGTTCTATTTTCCCGCCACTGTCGAATGAGGCTTGTGTTTCCAGCGCAGACCGATCCAGCGGGTCAATACTGGACACAGATTGGGTATGGGCATCACGTCAGATGCAGTCAATCTCAAGACACAATTGTCAAATGATATGCCTAATTGAGGTTGCAAGAGATTCGGCGTCTCAGCATTCTGCAGACTTCCCATTTCGTGGGTATATTGCTTGAAAGCTGATTGATGAAAATATCAAGGCAAGTATGTAGAAATGCAAGTACATACAGGATGTAAGTAAGACCTTCCCTATTGTACAAAGCTTGCGTGTATGTGTATCCAAATGCACCTCGCACCAGTGTTGATGTTCCGCGGTAGCGTTGCCCTGAGTCCCATGTCCAAGCCGTGATTATTTTCGACATTAAATTACAACCACCTCTAGTCATATATCGCACACCGAGTCTCCGAACATCGAGTGAGATGGTGTCCCAACATACAGGTGTAGAGCGTTTCAGATCAAGGAGGCATGAACTTTGAGTGGAGACTGTATATGGAAAAGTATTGTCAATCGGTGAGAGAGGAGTCTCGATGGATCCTTGAATAGTACACACTGGATGGTTGTTCTGGCTGAACCGGTTGAATGAGGCAGACCATCTGCATCAAATAAGACTGTGTCCTGAAGAGGAGGAACCCTGGGTGTTGAATGTGCGTCAGGCAGTCCATGCCATGCTCAGTTGATGTCTGTCAGCTTCCCAACCCTCCACCTGTTCAGCTAACTCTAAGAGTTTGTCCGCAAGGCAAAGCGGCCTTTCAACTCTCCAAAGCGTCATGTGGAAACGCTGATAGAGAAAAGAAAGCAGTACCTAGCCGGCCTTACTACTGGCGGCGAGGACTCGGAAACCAATCTCACCAGGGTCCTCGATGCATGGATTGAGGTGGTGGAGGAAGACAAAGCAAAGGAGCAAGCAAAGAAAAAGACTGCGGAAGAACTGGCAGAACAAGAACGTCAAGACAAGGGTGCGAGAGACGATCTGATGCTTTGAATGGGTAGAAAAGGAAAGAGTTGGCGGCAATCAGAGTCCTCAGATGACTCTGACACGGGAGACAGTGAAGATGAAGACTTACCTAGCTTGCGCAGTCCTTCCGTCCACCCCGCCGTCGCATCCTCGCGAGTCCGCAGCCCATCCGTCGCAACCTCCACAACTCCCTCCCGCAGTCACTCCAGCACTCCAGCAGCCCGCATTTGACTGCAGCAGCGACAGCGAAGGGCCACCAAGCGTCCAAGATGAAACCCTTTGCACACCAAATCCCCCGCAGTCCAAGCTTTTACCACCATGTTCGAAAGTTATATCCAGCGAGAGGATTCGAGTCAGGACACGGAGGCACGGGCCACAGAGGCAAGAGCGAGAGCTTCAGAGGCGGAGATGAGGTTGTTGGAGGCCCAGGTCAGGGTCCACGAGGCCGAGCGAGAACGAGCGGCAGGAAGAGAGGTTTCCACTCGAATTGATTGACTGGAAACTCAACTAAACACACAGACAAACCAGATATTAGCCATGTTGAGCGAGCTAAAGAAGAATCTTACCTAAATAGCTGATAGATATGCCTCTATGACCTTTGACGATGGTGGTGACTTCAAATACTTGGAGGACTTGGAGGCAGCGGTGGAGGCAGCGGAGGAGGAGGCCACGGAGGAGGTGGATTGTTTGAGAAGACGGCGCCAAGGCGACAGGTATTGCGACCACGGAGCTAATATGGCGATGTCAGCAGCAGTCAGGGCAGTTGAATACCAGAAACAACTTACTGGTCCACAAGCGGAGTGTTTTGCCACTGCCCTTGACAAGAATATTGGTCGACTTACCGCGGCATTTGAAACCCAGGCGGAGGTGCGAAGAACACTGCCTCCGGAACTTCCAAATGCTATTCCATTGGAGGAGAACAAGGGGCAGGAAGAGGTGAGCAATGATGGGTTGAGAAGCAGCAGAGGCCGAAAAACGCGATGCGTCTTGTGCTTGACGACGATGGGAGATTGAGGCACGGAGGGAGATTGACGATGACGATGAGGTCGTCTTTCTAGGCAGTCAGCTCAGGCAAACCCAAGTTCCTCGGTCTGCAACCGCGTCACCTGTCCACCACGTGACCTCCACCTCCTCCCCCTCTCCTCCTCCTCCTCCTCGGACGACGACAACGAGCCAAGCCCGTCCCCCACCTTTGTTATCCCGTCCACCATGCCAGAGGAGTCGGAACCTCCTCCGACAGCAGCAACTCGATCCTCTGGGCGCGTGTCGAGGCCCTCGGCGAAGAAGGCAGACACCGAGGCAGCAGCGACGGCAATGGTGACGGCGACAGCGGTGGCGACGGTGAGGCGGAAGGAACGAAGACCGAGAAGGATTCGGAAGACTAGGAAGGAGGACGTGTCCCAGTTACGAGACACGTTCAGTCAACCTACACAAGACCATGGATTTAGGTTTCGTAGATCCACACCATACGGATACGTTTAACGTTAGTGTGGACGCCGCTGCCGAAGGTCCCTGTCAAGCGTGGAGTCTAACCGAAAAGGTTAGAAGTGACTGCCCCAAGTCGTTCCGCATGACATCTGTTGTGTCATTGTTTCTACACACAACCCCAGGCAAACACGGGCACCAGCTGATTATTGATGGCTTTACTGACACTCCTCATATTCGGTGCAGTGCTTCCTGACGTCATTCGGCAGCCCTTCCCACCAGTATATCGCGGCGACTCACTTGTACGTGGACTCGAGTCCTTTCTGGCCTAATCAATCATGTCAATATGTGACGATTTCCTTCTGCACTTCAGGCCGTGCCACAACTCGCCGCAACGGAACGTTTTTGCTCCCTCGGCAGAAACAGCTCACCCTCCCGTAAAAAATATTGCAAGGCGTCCCCTTTGAACCCGGTGAACTGTCGACTATTGAGATCCTTTGGCCTTTCTTATGAGGTAAGATATCTGGCGTGGCGGCCTTGCTCCATCGTGTATCCTGACTCTGGATTAAGGAAGCCATCAGTGGTCTTCCCGCCGAGGCTTTCTTTCTTGGCCTTCCTGCATGGACTCGGTATGAATGCACTCCAAGACAGAACACCTGTGCATCTAGGAAATCCTCCACCTCACTTTCACTTTCGTCGTCATCTTCCGGTGTCCATGACCTGCGCGATAAACCTTCAGCTACCAAGTGTTTCTTTCCCGTCACACTACGAACGTCAAAATCGAACAACCTAATCCATGCAAGCCAGCGGTTGACAGGTACTCCAGGCACATCCGCTGCACTCTTGTTTAGCTGATGGACCAAGGTTCTTGCATCCACCTTGATCACGAACTGCACCCCATACAGGTATGAGCGGACCTTCTTGAGTGCTTCGGGAAGGCCTCGACATTCACATTTTCCGGCATCATATTCTGACTCAGCTTAGGCCACACACCGCTGTCATACAGGGTTAGGGTTACCCTTTCCGCCCACAGCGACTCGCATCAGTGCAGAGCCCCGCCCTTCCCTACTGGTGTATACCGTCAAGATGATCTCCGATTGTCTTCATGGTCCAGCATTCCGATGACCAGAGATGAATTTAGTCAATCCATGGCTTCCTGCTGCTCTCTCTCCCCACACACAAGGAACATTCTTTTTCATCAACGCATAAATTGGTCCCGCTATACTCGCAACCCCTTTGATCGAGTGGTAGGGTTAGAACTCGAGGTCATAAGCTTGCGAGTTCTTACCCGCGCATTGTTCACTTGGACTTGGTGCGGATTGAGAATGCAGTCTGTGGTGTCAGGTTAGGCTGCATCTTCTGAGTCACCAAGTCCTTCACAGCGATGTCAGACACCATGACCTTCAGCATCTTTCATCTTCCGCAAGATATCCTGCAACTTAACATTCTTCACATTAGATTCCGCAGGTTGACCGCTACCAGCCTTCCCTTTTGTCTTAATAGGATCTGCAAACTCGACACCTTTAGGTTTCAAACCATCAACGTCTCGATGACCCTCAACGTCCCACTGCTTCACGATTTTGACAGAATAAACACCGCCACCAGAGTACATTCGGTATTGTGTGCAATAGAATAATGGAAGTCAAGACATGCTATCTGAAATTGGTTCACATAGTCAACATTGACAATGTGTGCATTGTGAGACTAAGAGGCTTGCATCGTACTAACCCTAAGACCCACCATCTGATCATTTCCCGTATCTGCTCAAGTCTCTATACACAGTCGCTGTTCCCAACCCACCACACCGCAATTCCTCAAATCGTCATGCCGTCCTTTCTCGAGCTTCCGTCAGAAATTTGTTGGTTCAAATCCCATCGACCTCGGTCAACGCCGTCTCACATCCTCCTCGAAGCATCCCACAATCTTGAGTACAGCACGCGCGATTTACAACGAGGCCATGCCGATCTTGTATGGTCAGAACCACTTCATCATTCATGACTCATTCCAACTAGAATTTATAACTTACACTGGTTGGCGAATGGTGCGGCACATATCATTTTACATTCCACTCCCCCGCCAGGCATGGGAAGGCACCGAGGAGGGTTCTTGGCTGCATTATCTGGATTTCCTCGACACACCGCCTCGAGCTTCATTTCTTGCCGCTTACAGTCGAAGCCCATGCCGACACTGTCAGGAAGATCAAGCTGGCCTTGGAGAGAAACAACAAAGTCAAGGAGGTGTTTGTGTCTGGACATCATCTATTTGTTGATGATGTTGAGTGGGCAAGAAGGATTCAGACAGGGGAGTTGTACCTCTGGCACAAACGATCTGTCTGAATCCTCGGCTGAGTCAAAGATGTACCTTGCAAAATCGACATTTCATCCGGTGATCGGAGCCTGCTTTTGCCGCTAATTTTCTTTGCGGTTCCAATGAGGTAGTAGTTAGCCCTGATCCGGGAACAAGGTTCTTACTGACAACAATTCATCAGCTAGGGAGGATGTGGCTATGAGAGGAATGGTGGGCTGGCTATAAGATGGTGAGGGGTCGAAGCGAAGAACCAGGTAGGAGGGTTACAAATAAAACACCTTCGAGTGTTGAGGATAGAGGTTGGGTTACATGTCAAGCAGATGGCAGGCTTTCGTTACTGATCGCATCAGGGTGTGTTGACCGTGTCGGAGCTTTGATCATGAGCTTAGTGAAGTCTACAATATCATTATGCATCACCCATATCAGTTGCCAACAACGTCCACACAAATTCGGCCCAGAGTACACAACCCTCCCCCATTTGTCCAGTAAAAGGAATCCACAGCAGTCACCCTTCCCTCAATCAATCCACCATCCTCCAGAGTGCTCCACACCGCCGTGCCGTCCTTCCGCAAGACCCACCCCAAGAACCAACCACGACAAACAACAGCAACACCTCTCTCGTCAACCAGCTCACGCTCCCAGATTTCAAGACTGACAATATCATCGACTTGGGGACTGCCATGAGAGCCGACGCAGTTTGCCGGACAGACTAAAATAACATATGTGGTCAGTGTCCGGCTCCTATCTTGATGTGGAACTAAGTATACATCCACACGCAAAGCGAAGTATATCATCCATGATATGTCTTTGACTCGAAGATGATATTTGGTAGTGGACGTGGGTTGTTGACCTGATCTGGCTGAGGCGAGTGTTAGGTTGAGGTTAAGTGAGACTCATTGTCACGATAGGATTAATTACTTAAAGGGGTTTTGATTCGGATTGCACGGTGTGCACGTCTTGTTGGTAGGAGTGAAGATCTAGGGTTGTGTGCGGGTTGAGGACAGGTTGCAGCAACGTTGTAGAGATGTGGAACAAAGGTTGAATCTTCTATGGTTGGGGGTCAGCAGGTTAACAGATGGCCCTGTGTCCCTCATGTCCACATTGACGAGGCATTTTCGAACAAAGCACTCGGTCAGCACCACGACAGTCTTGCCGTGCTGGGCAACAGAAAAGAGTCGTCTACATGGGTCCGGAATCAGGTCAACTGGTTGTTGTCTCATATGATTGACCTAAGTTTCCTAGACTGCTCCCACCTGCTCTCGTCTTCCTTCTCTCTCAAACCAGAGTGCCACAACGACATCATTCGTTGGCTCTTGACACTGTCTCCTCCCTTTCCTTCGACTCGGTCCACCTGTCAAATGCCTGTCGCAATACCTCTGGATCGATGGTGTGCCCACCCATTTCAAGTTCCGCACTGAGCTCCTCCGGTAGTTGCGAGAGCCTCTGTGCACCTTTGAGGTGTCGAGACTCGATGACATCCAACAGTGTTCGGGTTGTTTTGATCAAACATGGGATTGGATCACCTGTGTTGTCTTGCTCTTCCAACAAACCATCCACCGTCATTCCAAGTGCCTGCAAGGTTCGAGACTGCGGTAACGTCGGGTTGATTTGCGCCTTTGCGCTTTCGCCGTGAAGCTTGGTCAACTTCGAACGTCCGAGCCGTTCAAAGTGTCCTCCGACGTATGGCCGCTTAGCCGGCGTGGAAGACGGAGGAGCGCGATGGTGGTGGTCAATCGCGTCTAGGTATAACTGTATCGATCGTTTGCCTGCTTTGAGCGTGGCTGATTGGGTCGCTGGAAGGATGGGCGGAGAGGGCGTTTTCGCTACGAAATGGACATTGGGCAGTGACGAGTGGCTAGGTTCGCAGGGAGAGTCAGGTCGAGCCGCGTGGTTCAGGGCGGACCGGTGGGTTAAACGTTCTTGCTCTGGCACAAGGTCGCCTCCGGTGATGATTTCGCCGCGATACTTCAAATCCTTCCCTGCGAATCTAGATCCTGGAAAGTGGTCCCTGCCTTCCTCCCCGCAAAGCTGGTAGTAACCTTTATAGATTGCGTAAGCTTTGCCGTTGATTGTGTTGATTGTCGCCGCTCAGCCATAGTTTGCTCGATTGATCTTGAGATCTCCTTGCTTGTCAAAATCACCGGGCCAGTGTTCACCCCTAGCCCTGGCAGATACTTTGCCTTGAATGACTTCAAGAGCTGCCTTGTCGTCCAGCCTGACCCTCACCGGTGGGTTTTGCTTGCCCTGATAAAGCGGCCATCCTGACCATGTCTCCTGAATTGCCGCATTCTTGTTGTCACTCTTGATATCTTTGCCCAACTGATCGGTATAGGCTGGGTGATCCAGCGGTCTGGCGGGAGAGGCACCGACTTTGTCGTTTCTCTTCCCCATTTCTTTGCCGAGGTCGTAATGGTCACTGATGTTGTTCCGCTCGTCTTGTCTGGGTACTTATCAACCAGCTGGGTTCCCACTCTAGGTTCTTAGGGGTTAGGGTTCGCATTTGACAAAGATGGAGTTGTGCCGAAAACAGCAGTGTGCCGGTGAGACCAGCAAGGTCTAATTGCTTGGGTGTAACGGTAAGTGACCTGGTTGATGTGAAATGAAGGTTAGCATGCTATACTTTAGGGTTAGAGCTCAGCAAATGCAAGGTAAAGTATCTGACCTGACGGAACAAAGGTCCAAGGTTGTGGGCGGGTTGAGGCCAGGTTGCAGAGATGTCGTATCAACCTTGGAGGTGATCTATTTCACTCAAAGTCAATGAACCTGGAGATTCAGCTGCAATCAAACCTGGGCAGGTCACGTACACTTATTGTTGAGTCTTCTTGATTCGAGGTCGTGTTCAACGCGTTCAAAAAAAGCACTGACGGTGTGGAGTGTTGGCCGATAAGGTGATGTGGGTTACAAACGGCTTGAGACTGTACTCTGGTATTGAGACGAAGTCACAAGGATTTTGTGTTGAACATGATTGTGTGACCCATCCAACGGTAAGGTGGTTGTGGTTAAATCTAGCCCTAGTCCACACATAAAGTTCTTGAAACCCAACGAAAGCAAAGACGCGTCTGCCCACACAACCACACTGCCGTTACACTCATCGGGTCAAACAACCAAGACACACAAGCGGGTTAAGTTAAATATGTTACTATCAAGTACTCGATCAAAGCGCACTCGAAAGCCATCCAGAAAGAAGGGGATCAAGCCTATGTCAACAAAGGTGCGAGTTCACAAGCTGACAATAACTCTCATCTTCAGGCCGTGGTCCCCAAATCGCGATGCGCCATGACCGTACATATCACAAAAATGGACAAGGACGCCAAGGCATTAGAAGGGTTTCTTGAAGCGGCAGGCTGTGATATGAAAACCAAGGGGTTATGCAAGCTCCTCAAAGCCCTCAGGGCCGCCATCCATACCGTGGATGAGTCCACCTTTTGGGCCAAATACGAGGAGCTTGACCTTGTGGGGCAAATCATGCTTCAGAGCTTGGAGGAAGAAGATCTTAAGATATCTGAAGAGATGGCTACGTGTGCTAAGCAGTTGAAGCTAGCAAGAAGACAGGGAAGACTGTGAGCGCTAAAGACAAGCTTCTTCTGCATCAGTCAACTGATGAAGTCGTAGCTCTAGGAAAAGATTGATTTGATCACTTCTGTCAAACGATATTTTCTTTGCTGCACACCCCAGTCGGGGTTGATTTCTTGTATAGGCAGTAGCTTGTGGGAGGGTAGCTTGTGGGAGGGTCTAAAGAATCAAAGCCGACGCCCAAGTCGCCGATGCATATCAGCATATCAAGCCCAACGGCCGGGTGACGCGGAGTTTATTATATCCGGTGCGTTGAAATCGCAGAAACGAGTTAGCGGTTACGAGGGTTGCACGACAACGACAAATTATTGTAGGGAATGCGATGAGACGAAGCGGATTTGCATGGTAACATGGGTGTTATGGTGATTCGAGGCGCGGAGGGTTACTGGTTAAAAGGGACGACGGCATTCTGGGTCATGCGCGCAGCGTGATGAGTGCTATGGCATGCGTTAGGTCAGAGCCGTGGGAGAGGGTGCATTGACACCATGATACTTGAGGGTGTGGCTCATTGGCTGTTTGGAGTTTCGGTGGTTTGTCTCATGGTACTATCCCAATAAGGTGGATTACTGTACCGTGGCTGTGTGGGTACTTTGAAGAAGAGTTGTCGACGAGGTCAGAATTGATATGAATAAATGATGCGACGGCATGTGCTGATGCTTTGCTTTTGGTCCATCAAACTGTATGTGGGGCTTTTGTCTTGATGGGCCCACCGGGTTGATGCGATGGAATCGTCGCTTGTTACCAGCTCCGGCGGTTGTTGCGCTTCATATATTGCGCAGATGCGGAGCGAGCTCAGGTGTTATTCCACAAATCTTTGGGTGATGAGGAGGCAGTTGGATTCAATGAGCCTGTCCCTGATTGTGGTATGGAGCTTCGCGGGCTGTATGTGGAGTGTGGCCGGAGCCTTTGACTTGGGGCTTGTGGCTGTCCCTGATTGTGGTATGGGGCTTCGCGGGCCGTATGTGGAATGTTGTGGTGGCCGGAGCCTTTGACTTGGGGTTTGTGGCAACTGTCTCCATCTGGACAATGCTGTGCACTGCAAGCACCATATGAATCAGTCCCATCACTCTTGACTAAGCTCACATGTGATAGATGACTTAATAAGTTCACGTCTATGCGTTCTGCCGTCCCCACCTTCATCTCTCACCCTGCACTTGTGGGTGTTGTCATTGAACAACAGTTGCTGATAGTTGGGTTCATTGGGCGTTCAGGTTGTGTGACCAATGACAAAGGTTGAAATCATGTCTCTGCAACCTCACTGACTACCGGACCTCAACCTCTCTGCAATGTGGTAGACTACCTGACCTCAACCCGCTCACAACCCTACGGTTGGGCCCCATCACTCAAGGCGATCAACTTATAGACCTTCATTGTTGCGCAGGTCCGCATCTGCAGATATTTTAGGCAATTTAAATGTATAAAGAATATTGAGACTGACAAAATCACCTCATTTGCACCTGTCACTCCCCTGCACAGGATTCGAGAAGCCTCTGCTGATGAGAGCAGATCCGAAAAACCTAAGCATGACTCTGGTTGCTCTACAAGCGAAGAACATTGCCCAGATGTCAGGAGGATTAAAGCACAGCTATCGACGCTGCTGCTGTGGGACGACAGGCGGGCGAATCATATCGGAAGTTTTCTTGCATGTGGTCTCGCTGGGTTAGAGGGTTCCGTTTTGGGGGCAAGGCGCGGAAAGGCCTAGCGGTGATTATCACAAGAATAGATGATAAAAGGGTTGCGGGTTTCAAAGTTGCCTAACCCTATTCCAAGCAGGAAGCCCGTTTCAAGTGCAAGATTGACGGAAAGCAATATAATTGATGAGGCAAAGCAACGCTGACAGCTTCAGTCAAACAGGCAGGAAACCCGTTTCAACTGCAAGATTAATGAAAAGCAATAGGGTTAATGAGGCAAAGCGACGCTGACAGCTTCAGTTAAACTGACAGCAGCGACACAAGCCATCTTTCAAGTGAACGATTCCTTCCACCAACCACCAACACCCTAGCAACAGTTAATCTCCACCAATCCCCTCTTTGTAGGCAACAACAGACTTTCACATCGTGACGGTGACCAAACACACGATATCCTTGGCACCAACATCATTCTGATGAAGAGGAAGCTTCGCCGACTTCTTCTTGGTGAAGTGAATCATTGATCAAGGTCAGCTCCTGCGTTCGTTCAACCATAATCTCATATAGGTATCTAGCTGCCCTGGTCGTAACGTGGCCTTGAATGCTGGATGGTAAAGGGAGCTGGTCGAAGATGAACTCTATGCTTTCCACAGGGTTTTTGATCGGTTTGAAGGACTCTCTTGTTATTGGGTCGAATTTTTCCGTATGAATGGCGAGGATGATCATGGACAACAGGATGTCGGTCCATGTACATGTTCCTTCGCGCATGCCACATACAAAATTTGGCGCCCCGCAGCCGTAGTGAATTTGACAATCCGGCTCCCAGTTGATGAACTTTCTACGGAAATACTTCACACATTTGTGGTTGACGTCCGTTTCCCGACAGCTATAAAAGGTGTGGTGAGTCTGGGCCGGGTCCTTGATCAACCAACACAAGGGACAGATCGGGTCGGGGTTGTCTTTCTTAAATTTCCGAAATGTGTCGCGAAAAAAGTCTATGGCGGGGGCGGTTGGCTGGGGATGGTTATTTAGGCTGCGGTTTGAGTTGATGATCTGTGCCGTCTCCCGGGTCGAACTCGTCTTGAAGGAAAGGTTAGGTTTACGTATGGTGCCGTTGGTGCTCCGTGAAGTGATGGTTTCTTTATTCGTCCCACGCATCGAGGCCTTGCCAGACATCGATGATAACCCTGTTTGGATGATGTCTAGCCTGGGTCTCTTCCTCTGGGCACTTGGTACACCCGCACCCGGAGCACCTGGTCGTTCGTCCCCATCAATAAGATTACTTGCTAACGTCAAAAGGTTGTATGTCTCCGCAATCGCCGAGGGCGCGCCCACTGCCAGGATGGATACAACATATTGCCCAAATTGCCCTGGCGAATAAGGGTTGGTCTCCCGGCTCGCAGCCGGGTGGACATGCTCTAATATGAGCGCAAGTGCGACGTCCACAATCGATCTCAAGTGTTCAATGCATCGATGGGGTCCCGCAAGCGTCTTTTCATCCTCCGTGATCGATAGCATCGCCAAGAAACTCATCAAGGGGTTGGAAAATCGTTTGAACCCAACTTTCCCTTCCACAACCCCGATAAGGAAGTCCAGCACTAACTTTTCCATTTGGTCAGGGTCGGTCTCGCACAGCAATGTACGGCTGATTTTATCGGAGACTGCAGGGTTAAGGGTTCTGGTCCGGTGAGACTTCAAGGTGTATTCGAGGAAACCATGCCACATGCGCTTGTGGTTGGCATGTATGCCGTCGGTAGCATACAAGTTTAGGGGGTTCGGCTTGTATGGCCCGATGGCAGATGACCGGTCAATCAGCATTTGTGAGTACCTAACAGGACATTTGGACGGTCTGATGCCGGAACGGCATCGGTCAAGGACGTGGTCGAGCGCGTCGTGCACCTCGTCGTATTTTGCCTGGACGGTTGATGTGAACAATGGGGGTTCAACGATTGTCTGGTTATCTTCTGCCTCGGTCAAATAAAAGATCCAACCCGTGGATAGAATCCATGGGTCCTGGCACAGCTCGCTCTCCTCCCGGGTCAACAATGTGACACCGTCCGCCGACGTTGCTCTGAGAGCGGTGGTGTTCAGGCTGAGTTGGATGCTCTTGTCAGAGGCAACGACTTGCATCGACGGGAATGGCATCAAGACATCAAAAAGACTCACTGTTGCGCCTCATGCATCATGCTATTCAGCCCTTTGGATACACTCTGCATGGTGAAAATGGCCCTGATTGTCGGCTGTGGTGCACAGGATGTGTCCGTCACCGAGTGAGTTGCTGCGTTGGTTGGAGCCAATCTCAAGGATGTTGTCGGGCTGGCGTCAGTTTGGATCGGGGGTTGCGGACGCGTCGAAGTCAGGTTAGGTCAAAGGTTGCGGAAGTGTCGAGGTCAGGTAGGGTCGAGGTTGAGGAAGTGTCGAGGTCAGGTAGAGTCGAGGTTGCGGAAGTGTCGAGGTCAGGTAGGGTCGAGGTTGCGGATGCGTCGAAGTCAGGTAAGATCAAAGGTTACTTACGCGTTCATTCAGGTAGGGTTGAAGGTTGCGGTAACCCTAAGCCATTACTTCTTGGTCACACCACTTCAGTGCAACTCACTCCAACCGTCATTTCAGTCTCTTCAATTATTATGTTTCTGGATTAGAGCCAAACCTCCGACACATTGTTATTTGCCTCTTAGGGTTATAACAGAAAGTATGGTAAACATCTGGGAATTAGATATCATCATAGACATTGATGCTGGGCTGAGAACATAGCAACGCTTCTGTAGAGGCTGTCTTCTCCGTGGTACAGGTCCGAAGACGTCAGGCCTTACCTCCTTGGACATTGTGGTGCCGGCATCACTAACCCTAACATTGTCGGCGCGTCACCGAATCTTCATATCATAGGGCTGACTCGGAGACCAGCGATGCCAAACGGAAATCGGCAAGAGTAGGATTACAGACCACTGTCATGTCGACGGTGCACTGAACCCACTCAGACATCTTTGACTGTTCTTTGAATCTTAGGGTTAGCATCACATGAAGCAAAGCGCATGTTGATGGTGCCTGATGCTGCAGGGTTCACACTTGATGTCTGTATCGGTCAGTGATATCGATCAATTTCTTAGGGTTACTCACCTTGGACACAAAGCTTGAGAAATCTGGTCAAGAAGAGATGGGTTCACTTGAGTTACAAATAAGTAAGTAATTTATTCCGCCCGGAGGCACTACGCCTAAAGGGCTCTAGCGCTATCATCCTGTCAAAACTAATGCTATGTCCATGTCCCACGAAAAGCCCTTGCTGAAACGTCTTTTCCTTGCTGTCTTCTATACTCATTTACTCTGATATGCTCGGGTAGTCGTAGGTGAGGTTGTAGGCGCATTTTGGAGGTGATT
>JAABUY010001492.1_pt1 | contig 31315 bp, 26 predicted proteins | sample 5560271 | NCBI WGS metagenome assembly JAABUY01 (sample SAMN10711886, study PRJNA513374) | rock metagenome | isolation source: Antarctica rocks | place: Antarctica: Victoria Land, University Valley | reverse complement strand
CGCCCCGGCCCAGCCACGTCCTGCGATGGTCAACCTGGCGACGACGGCACCAGCAGCGCGCCAAACGCGCGCACTGGCGCAGGCGAACGCAAGGACGTTCCGATGAAACCCGGCTGTAGTACTAAGCCATCGACGGCATCTCCAGCGCGCCCGCGAGGGGGGCGACCGCGGCGCCGGTCAGCTCGCCGATGGTCGACCGGTAGGCGTCGATGTGGCGCGCCATGCCGAGTGTCCGCTCGGCGTGGCGGCGGGCGGCGGCGCGCAGCCGGCGGGACATCCTGGCGTCTTCCAGTAAGGTGAGCACCCCGCCCGCCACCCGCGCCGGGTCGAGGCCGGGCACCACCAGCCCGGTCTTGCCGTGCTCGACGAACTCGGTCACCGACTCCACGTCGGACGCCACCATCGGGCAGCCGATCGCCAGCGCCTCGCGCAGCGACCAGGAAGCGACGAACGGGTAGGTCAGGTAGACGTGCGCGTCGGAGCGCTGCAGCAGCTTGAGGTATGTCCCGTAGGCGATCTGGCCCGCGAACAGCACCCGGCTGGCGTCGTACTGCCCGGCCAGCTCGCGTTGCAGGCGCTCGCGCCAGGTGCCCTCCGCCAGCTTGGCGCCGTAGCTCACGCCGTCGCCGCCGACCAGCACCACCTTGGCGTCCGGCCGCTCGCGCAGCAGCTGCGGCAGCGCCCGCATCATGACGTGGAAACCCCGGTACGGCTCCAGGTTGCGCGCGACGTAGGTCACCAGCTTCTGCCTCGGCGTCACGGTGAAGTCGCCGATGCTGAAATCCTGCTTCGCCGCCGCCGGGTCGGGCTTGCAGGTGTCGAGGTTGGCGCCCTCGGGGATCACCCGGATGCTGCCCTGCGCCCACTCCGGGTAGCGCGTGTGCTGCCAATGGGTCGGCGTCTGGCCATACTGCTCCAGCGACAGCGCCAGCAGGTTGACCACGTTCATCGCCCGGATGCGCGCGAAACGGTCGGAACTGGTCGGGAACTCCGGGTCGTAGCCGACATCCTGGCCGTCGGTGCGGTAGTAGAACTCGTAGTAGCCCAGGATCGGCGTGCCGGGCCACACGTCGGGCAGGTTCAGCAGCTCGCCCCAGCCGTGGTGGCCGACGATGACGTCGGGCTGGAAGCCGAGCCGCTTCAGGTTGGCCGCGGTGATCGCGACCGCCTCCGCGCGCCGCGCCGCCTGCTCGTAGTCGCGGGCGTTGGGGTGGGTGGCCGCCTGCTCGCCGCCCGGCGCCTGGTAGAAAGCGCGGCGCACGCCCTCGATCCGGTTGGCGTTCGGCTCGGAGATGAAGACGATCTGGTTGTCGTGGTCCTGCACCAGGTGGCGGATGATGTGCAGGAACTGTCCGGGGTAGTTCTGGTGGATGAACAGGTATTTCACGCGACCGCCCTCCCGCGCCGGATGCCGACGCCGGACGCCGGTGTCATGCCTGGAGTCAGCGCCGGCGCGCCGGTTCGGGCTTGGCCTTGGCCGCCTTGCCGGATTTGACCTTCCCGGGCTTGGCTTGCTCGGCCTTTTCGGGCTTGGCCGCTGCGACAGGGGGAGTTGGCGCGGCGGTGGCGGCGGGCGCTCGGGTTGCGACCTGGACCGTGAACGACTCCATGCCGACCAGCGCCTCGGACTCGCAGGCCTCGCCGTCGCTGACCGGGCCGACCTTGGTGCCGTCGATGAAGCTCGCGGAATAGCTTACGGTATGGGTCGCCTCCGCGTCGCCGCGCAGCCGGACCTTCAGCCCCAGCACCGGCAGCGCCATCGCCCGGCTGCCGCAGAACTGGCCGCCCTCGACCCAGGGCGACAGCCAGCCGCGGCCGAGCACCGCCTGGTACTCGATGTCGCGGGGCGCCACGCCCTTGACCGGCGCCAGGCCGAAGCCCTCGATCCAAGATTTGCTGCCGGCCTCGCCGAGCCACTCGCCGAACATCGCGCCGACGTCGCCGCGCCCCTGGATGTGCGCCACCATCTCCATGACCGTGCCGCGCGCCGGAGACCCGGCCCGCTGCTGGTCCGCCCGCTGCTGGCCCGGCGGCGTCGCGGCCTGCTGCCCGGCCGACTCCAGCAGCCGCATGACCTGCAGGTTGGGGGCGCTGCCTTCCGTGGCGCCCGAGGCCTGGTAGATGGTGACCAGCAGCTGCGCCGGACCCTGCGCCACCCGCACCAGCGCCGCGTCGCCGGCGCCGCTCAGCCAGCCATCGCCGCGAAAGCCGGAGATGCTCACCGCTTCCGGCCGGCTGGCGCTTCCGGGCGGCAGCGACAGCCGCACGCCGGGCAGGCCGGTGCGCGGGTCGGCGGCGCGCGACGGCGTCTGCACGACGCAGAACAGCCCGGCATCCAGGGTCATCAGGTAGCCGCTGACCCGCAGCTCCGACATCATTTCGGACGCCGCGGCGGCCGGCTTGGCGGCAGTTGGCTTGGCGACGCCCGGCTCGATGGCACGCGGTTCGATGGCGCGCGGGGCGGTCGTCGCGACCCGGGCTCTGGCGGCTGTTTTCACATCGGACATCAACGAATCTCGCTTGAACAGGAGTGCAACGACACGTCGTTAACCGTGTGCATTACGTTTACACTAGGCGCAAGCGGCAAGGCTGCCGGTTGGCGCCAACAGCGCCGCATTGACCCTTGCCGCCGGCGCTCCCAGCGGCAGCAGCCAGCCGCGCCCGGTGGCGCGCACCCGCTCCGATGTCGAATGCCAGCACCGCCAGCCCCGCCGCCCAGGTCTGGCCGAGCGTGAAGCTCCAGGTCTCGGCGCAGATGCCGGGGACGAAGCCGATGGCGGCGCGCTGGGCGCGGATCAGCGCCACCGCCGCCGCCTCCTCGAACGGGCCGGTGATGTCGACCCGCCCGGTGGCGAGCAGCCGCTCGTCGCCGATGGTGTGGCCAACGACGTGGAACGACAGCGGCAGGTCCCGGGCGGCGGCGTCGCGGGCGCAGGCCAGCAGCACCTCGAACCCCTTCTCGATCCCGATCGCGCCCATCACGCAGACCCGCCTCGTGGCGGCGGCGGCCGGTGGGTCGAGCGGCTCGTAGCGGTCCGGCTCGTGCGGCGCGACGGCCGCCGCCACCACCGGGAAATGCCGCCGCAGCCGCCGCGCGGTGTCCTGCGACGGCGTCACCACCCGCGCCGCCCCCGCCAGCGTCGCGGCCGAGCGGGCGACCAGCGCCGTCGGACGGATCGGCTCCTCCAACCGGCTGCCGTGGTCGTCGATGCAGCGCTCGCAGCCCTCGACCGGCGGCTCGCCGCAGTAGCGGTCGCCGGCGCCGATCAGCGACACCCGGGCGCAGAACCAGGCGTAGTCGTGCACCCGGACCTCGTACGGCAGCCGCAGCAGCTCGGCCAGCCGGAGCACCGCCTGGTCGTGGCCGAGCATGTGATGCACCTCGATCGACGCCGGACGGGCAACCCGCAACAGCGCGGCCAGCGCCTCCAGCTCGTCGGGCAGGCGGAACGCCAGGTTCGGGTAGGGCGCGTCGCCCGGCTCCCGGCCGGCGCCGTCCGACACCACGCACCGGCCGCGCACGGTGCGGCGGCCGGGATCGCCGCGTTCGAGCGCCGGCCGCAGCACGACCGCCCCCTGCCCCGCCGCGCGGATGGCGGCGCAGCGTTCGCGCACGCTGCGCTCGACGCCGCCGCCGTGATCGTGGGTGACCAGCACCGCCGCCCCGGCGGTCCGGCCGCGCCAATGGGCGTGCCAGCGCGCCGCGTCGAGCCGGCGGCGCGCCGGGCCGAGTGGGTCGCGGGCGATCCAGGCGGCGATCATCGCGCCGTAGCCGGGGTACAGCCGCTCCAGCACCGCGATGTTGCGCGCCGCCAGCGCCTCCCGCGACGCCCCGAACGACTGCGCGCCCAGGTGCGCCACGTAGGCTCCGGGGACCGCGACATGACGCCAGCCGAGGTGGCGGGCGCGCAGGCAGAAATCGTTCTCCTCGCCGTAGCCCTGGGCGAACACGTCCTCGCGCAGCAGCCCGACCTGCGCCAGGCACTCTCGCCGGATGTACAGGCAGAAGCCGACGCCGGTCGGCAGGTCGATCACGCCTGCGGGGTTGGCCGTGGCCGCCAGCCTGGCGATGCGGCGCAGGGCGGGCGCGTCGGGCGGCGGGTTGCCGCCGGCCGGGTCGGGGTAGCTCACAATCGAGGCGTCGTTGGACAGCGGCGTCGCGCTGCCGATGTCGGGGGCCGAATGCGCCGCCGCGCGCAGCCGCTCCAGCCATCCGGCCGGCGTCCGCGTGTCGCTGTTCAGCAGCACCACGTCGCAGCCGGCCGCAATGCCGGAAGCGGCGCGCAGGCCGGCGTTGGCGGCGGCCGGAAAGCCCAGGTTCGCGGCGTGACGCAGCAGGCGGATGCGCCCGGCGGCTGCCAGCGCGTCCAGCAGCGCCGCCAATTCGGGCTCCGGCGAGGCGTCGTCGACGACCAGCACGCCGACGCCGTCTGGCACCGTCGCCAGCACCGAATCAAGGCACGCTTGGGTCTCGCGCGCGCCGCGATACGCCGGGACCACCACCACGACGTTCCGCCGAGGGTTGCAGGCCGCCGCCGCCGGTGGCCCCGAAGCCGCCGCCGGAGCCGCCAGCAACGGCGCGAACCGGACCTTGCGCCCGCGCAGCGGCCAGGAACGCGCGACCATCTCAGCCACGCAGGCGGCGCTTCGCGCCTCCAGGCCGGGATGCAGCGGGCTGCCCGCCAGGTTATGGCCATCCAACCCCTGCACGGTGACCGGCCCTTCCAGCCCGGCCAGGTCGGCCGCGGACAGGGTGAAGCCGCGCGGGCGCATCAACGGGCGCAGCGACAGCATCGTGGCGTCGTCGGCCACCAGGGCGCGCCGCCGGCCCCGGGCGTCGCGCACCTCCAGCGCCGGGTCGCGGTCGCTGTCGCCCGGGTGCCAGGCCCACCCGGCAAGGCCGCCGTCCTGCGCCTCCACCACGCCCTCGACCCGCCGGATCGAGCGCGCCTGCAGCGGCGAGCCGAGCAGCGCGCCGCCAGCCGCCGTCGCCGTGACCGCGACCGCGCCGGGCGGCACGGCGTCGCCGGCCGCCGCAGCCCGGCCGTCGAACGCCAGCCGGACCGCCAGCCCACGCGGGCGCACCACGATCCGGTCGCCGTCGTCGAACCCGCACCAGCCTGGCGCGCCGGCCGCCTCGACCACCCGGTCCGGCAGCGCCTCCGCATCCGGGCCACCCCGCCAGCGATGCCGGGACAGCGCCGCGGCAAGCGCCCGCGCCGCCGCTGCCGGCTGGTCCAGCCGCAGCCGCGCCATCGCAGCGCCCAGCCAGGCCGCCTGCACGTCCAACTTTCCGGCGACAGTCTCGAAATGCCCGGCGGCTTCCGCCATGACGCCGCTCGCCAGCAGCGCCCCGGCCAGCGACAGCAGCGGCGTGGCGTCGTCCGGGGCGTAGCGCCGGGCGCGCCGCAGCCAGCCCACCGCCTCGTCGAGCCGACCCGCCGCCAGTGCGTCCTGGCCGCGACGCATCGCGTCGTGCGCGAGTTCGCCCTCTACCTCACCCTGGGTCTGGGGCTCACCCTTGGTCTGGGGCGCGTCCTGGCTCAGCGGGCGAGCGTGTCGGCGGCCAGCGCCCGTGGCGGAGCGGCCAAAGGCGGCGGGCCGGCCAAAGGCAACGCCGCGGCGGGGCGCGGCGGCAATGCGTCAAGGTCGGCCTGCGCCTCCGCCAGGCCCTGCGCCACGGCCTTTTGCAGCCATAGCCGCGCCTCCTCCGGCTTGGTCTCGCCGCCGATGCCACGCGCGAGGTAGCGGCCCAGCATCATCTGTGCGTGCGGATGGCTGCGCTCGGCGGCGGCGCGGAACCAGACCTGTGCCGCCGGCCGGTCCCAGAGCACGTCGTGGCCGCCGCCGAGCAGCGCGCCCAGCGCGAACATCGCGCCGACATGGCCGTTGCCCGCCGCCGCCTTGAACAGCTGCAACGCCGTCGCGTGGTCCTTGTCGCCGCCACGGCCGTTGACCAGCATCTCGGCCAGCGCCACCTGCGCGTCGAGCATGCCGAGGCTGGCGGCGCGGTTCATCCAGGCGCGGCCCTCCTCGAGGTTCTGCGCGATGCCGCGACCTTCGATCAGCATCCGGCCATACCAGTACTGCGCGTTGACCACGCCCTCGGCGGCGCGACGCAGCCAGTGCGCCGCCTGGGCGTCGTCGCGCGCCACGCCAACCCCTTCGGCCAGGCAAATGCCATAGTTGTACGCCGCCACCAGGTCGCCCGCGGTCGCCGCCTGCTCGAACCATTCGCGGATGCGGATCGAGTGCTCAGGGTCGGCCTTGCCCTGCAGCACCAGCGCCGCGAGGTCGTGCTGCGCCTGCTGGTCGCCGGCCTCGGCGGAAATGCGAAACCAGCGCGCCGCCTCGGTCGCGTCACGCGGCAGGCCGGCGCCGGTCAGGTAAAGCAGGCCCAGCGCGCGGGCCGCGGTCTTGTGCCCCGCTTCGGCGGCGCGGCGGAACCACATTGCCGCCTCGGTGTGGTTGGGCGGCAGCTCGCCGCCGCGGGCGTACAAGTCGCCGACCAGCGCCGCCGCTTCGGGATCGCCCTGCAGCGCCGCCCGGCGCAGCCAGGACTCGCCTTCCTGCAGGTTGCGTTCGATGCCTTGGCCCTGCAGCAGCGCCAGGCCGTAGCGCGCCTGGCCGGAGCGGACGCCTTTCTTGGCCGATTCGCCATACAGCTTGGTGGCGCGTTCGAGGTCGCGCTCCACTCCCAGGCCCTGCTCGTGCAGCACGCCGAGCAGGTACTCCGCAGTGCCCAGGCCGGAAGTCGCCGCGCGCTCCAGCTGCGCCGCCGGCACCACGTAGTCCGCCGGCGATTTCACGTCCCGCAGCAACGCCAGCGCGTAGCCCAGATGGCCCTGCGGAGAATTGCTCTCGGCGGATAGCCGGTAGAGTTCGGTCGCCGCCGCGAGGTCGCGCAGCGAGTCGGGGCCGGAGGTGAGCAGGTAGCCGAACAGCGCCTGCCCGTCTCCGGACCCGGCATCGGCGGCCTTGCGCGCCCAGAACGCCGCGCGGTCGAAGTTCGGCTTGCCCGCCACATGCTGCCCGAACATCGCCGATCCAGCCGTGACGGCTGGAGTCGCCCCAGCCGTTGCGGCGACATTCTCAGGGGTGGCGATGCCCTGGAGGTAGAGCGCCGCGAGCAACGTCTGCGCCTCGATGTAGCCGCTCTGCGCCGCGCGTTCGAGCCAGCGAGCCGCCTCGCTTGGGCTGGGCGGCACGCCCGAACTGTCCAGATAGCAGCGGCCGACCCAGTACTCGGCCTCCGCAATCCCGCCGGCGGCGGCGCGCGCCAGCATCGGGAACGCCTCGGCGCGGCGACCGGCATCCACCAGGCGGCGCGCCTTGCGCAACGCCGCGGGTGGCGAAGTCATCGCGTCAACCAAACGGCCGAAAATGTTAGCCACTCGACTTCAACCCTCCCAAGTGTCCGGGCGAACCACGCCCGGACTTGGCTAAGGCCGCGACAACCACGCGCAACAGCCACGCGCCTTGGGACATTGCGCCCATTGTCACGCTTTATGCAACGTTACGGCTCGCGCATGCCCTCGGTCGCAACCGGGATGATCCGCGACAGCATGTAGGTGAGCACGCTGCGCTTGCCGACTTCGACGTCATCGGTGGTCGGCATCCCCGGCACCAGCCGGAAACCGGGCGGCAGGTTACGCAGCTGCAGCTCGCTAATTGAGATGCGGGCGCGGTAGTACACCTCGCCGGTGGGCGAATTTCCCGCCGACGACGCCGCAAGGTCGGGACGGCTCACCTGCTCCTGCTGGTTCGGCTGGCGGAAGCTGTCGGGGCTGACCGTCACCACCAAGCCTTTGGCCATGCCGTAATGCTGGTACGGCAGGGTGTCGAATTTGATGCTGACGGTGTCGCCGACATGCACGAAGCCGGACTCCGAGGCCGGAATCGAGGCGACGATCTCCAGCGGGCTGTCGATCGGCACCAGCCGGATCAGCTCGTCGCCACCCTGCATAACGGTGCCGGGCGACACCCGTGCCACGCTCAGGACGATCGCGTCCTGCTGCGCCCGCAACTCGACCAGCTCGTGCCGGAGCTGGTTCTTGGTCGCCTGGCCGCCCATGTCCGACAGCAGCCGCTCCTGCGTGGTCAGCTGCTGATAAGTTTCGGCGCGGTTCTGGTGCAGGTAGTCCTGCGCCTCCGCCGTCATCGCCGACAGGTCGCGTTGCGCCGCCGCCTTGGCGTTGGTCGCGTCAGCCAGCTGCGCCTTCATCTGCAGCGTCGCGTCGGCGGCGGCCAAGGTGTTGAGCTGGCTGCCGACCTGCAGGCGCTGCAATTCGCGCCGCTTGGCCTCGACCGACTGCAGGCCAGGCAGCCGCTCACGCGCCGAGTCGACCGCCGACCCGGCCTGATCGACCTTGGACTTCAGGCTGGCGATCTTCTCGGCGTAATTTTGCATGTGAAACTGCAGCTGCGACTGGCGCTGCTCGAACATCATCTGCTGCATCTGCCCGTAGCTCGTGCCGTCGGGCATGTACGTCTTGTTGGCCAACTCGGCGCGCAACCGGGCGACCTCGGCGGTAAGGCTCGCCTGCTGCGCGGTGGTGCTCTTGTCGTCCCCGGCGGCGAAGGTCGGGTCGAGGCGCGCCAGCAGGTCGCCTTTGTGGACGATCTGGCCCTCGGTCACGCCCACCATGCGTATGATCGAAGTCTCCAGCGGCTGCACCACCAGATCCGGCACCTGCGACTGCAGGCGGCCCGGCGCCACTACGACGCGGTCGACCTTGACCACCGCCAGCACCACGATGTTGACCAGCACCAGCGTGGTGATCGCCCACACCGTGAGCCGCGCGCTATAGGGCACCGGCTCGGCGATCAGCGCCGCAGTCGGCGACTGGAACTCCAGAAGGGCGATGTCGGTGTGGCTGGCGTGCGCCTTGACCAGTTGGCGGCGGTTGGTCGAGGCGGTGGTCAGGGCATTCTTTGCCATGCTGCGGTATCCTGCTTAGGCGCTGATCCGGTCGGCGAACTAGTCGGCTTGGGCGACAACCTGGGCCGGCGTGCCGCCCCGGGGCATGCCGCCGCTCTCGAGGTGGCGGTTCTGCTGCAGCCACAGCGCCCGGTAGATGGCGCAGCGTTCGACCAGCACGTTATGCGGCGCTATGTCCATCACCGCGCCGCGGTCGAGCACCATGATCTGATCGCAGTCGGTCAGCGACGACAGCCGGTGCGAGACGATCACCATGGTGCGGTTCTTGGCGATGCGCTGCAGGTTGGCGTTGACCAGCGCCTCGCTCTCCGGATCGAGCGCGCTCGTCGCCTCGTCCAGGATCAGCAGCCGCGGGTCGTGGATCAACGCGCGGGCGATCGCCAGCCGCTGCCGCTGGCCGCCCGAAAGGTTGGGCGAGCCTTCCTCGATCCAGGTCTCGTAGCCGTTCGGCATCCGCTCGACGAACTCCTCGGCGCCGGCCAGCCGCGCCGCCCGCACCGCGTCGGTCAGCGTGAGGCCGGGACGCCCGGCCAGGATGTTCTCGCGGATAGTGCCGCGAAACAGGAAGTTCTCCTGCAAGACGACCCCAAAACTGCGCCGCATGTGCCCGAGGTTGATCTCGCGCAAATCATTGCCGTCCAGCTTCACGAAGCCGTCGTAGTCGCGCGTGATGCCCTGCAACAGACGGGTCACGGTCGACTTGCCCGAGCCGCTGCGTCCGACCAGCCCCAGCATGGTGCCGGCGGGGATGTCGAAGGTCACCTCGTCCAAGGCCTTCGTCTTCGATCCCGGATAGCTGTAGTTGACCTTGTTGAACGACACCGCGCCTTCGAACCGTGGCCGCAGCCCGGCGCCGGGGTTGGCCGATTCCGGCTTCTGGTTGAGCACCGAGGCGGCCAGGCCGATCGACACCCGCACCTCTTGGAAATCCTCCATGATGCGTGCCAACCCGGACAACGGCTGCCCGACGCGGCCCGACAGCATCATGAAGGCGATCAGCGAGCCGGGGTTGATGTCGCTGCCGGGCTGCAGCGCCAGGTAGGCGCCGACCAGCAGCACGCCGCGGATCATGAAGCCCTCGACCGGCACCACCAGCGTCTGCGGCCAGTTGGCCAGGTTGCCGGCCTCCATCTTGAGCCGGGTCGCATCGGCGGTGCGGCGGTCCCACAGCTCGCGCTGCTGCGGCTCCAGCGCCAGCGACTTCACCGTGCGGATGCCGTGGATGCTCTCGATCAGCACGCTGCCCTTCTGCGTCTCGGCGGCAATGTAGCGGCCGACGGCCCGGCTGATCGGTCCCAGGAAGCACATCAGGATGACGGCGATAATGCCACCGCAGATGATGACCATCCAGGTCAGCGTCGGCTGCAGCAGGAACAGGATCGGCAGCAGCACCAGCAGCGTGATCAGGTCCAGCATCAGCGTCAGCATCCGCCCGCTGAGGAACTCGCGGACCTTGTTGACCTGCATGATGTGGTGGGTGACGACGCCGGCCTGCACCCGCTCGAAATAATCCAGCGGCAGGCCGAGCAGGCGCTTGAACACGTGCAGGCTGAGCTTGGCGTCGACCCGGGCGCCCAGGATCAGCGTCATCTGCCGCCGCGCGTAGCTCAGGAACGCCTCGTAGATCAGCGCCACGCCGATCAGCCCGGAGATCATGAACAGCGTGGAGTAGCTTTTGTAGGTCAGCACCTTGTCGATGACCTGCATCACCACGAGCGGCGGCAGGATGGTCAGGATCGACAGCGCGATGGAGGAGTAGAAGATGTCGCGAAGGAGTTTCTTCTCCATCCGCACCAGGCCCCACAGCCAGCCCACGGTGAACGGCGCGGCGTCCTCGCTGACGCCGCGTTCCGGGCGCATCAGCATCGCCTCGCCGTCCCAGACCTGCGACAGGCGCAGCTCGTCGACCGCCACCGGCAGCTCGCCCGAGGGGCCGCGCGGGTCCTTCAGCCAGACCACGTTGCGGGCGACGTCGATGGTGTTCAGCAGCGCGGCGCTGCCGTCACGCAGCAGCAGCACGACCGGCGACGACACCTCAAGCCGCATCAGCTGGGGCCAACGCAGATGGATCGCCTTGGCCCACAGGCCGGCCTCGCGCACCCACTTGACCAGCGCCGCCGGGGTCGGCGGAGCGTCGGCGTCTATCCGCAGCAGGTCGCGGTCGAGTTCCAGGCCGTGGAAGCGCGCCACCGAGTCCAGCGCCAGCAGCCGGGTCTCCAGCGCGTAACGGGGGTCGCCGGCGCCCTCGCCAGGAATGTCGGAGGCCAATGGCTGTTGGTCGGTCATACTCAAGCTGGCAGCCTCCTTCGAAGGCGATCCTGAACCTTAGGTCGCCTTCGACCCGGGACCGCCAGCCACGACGCCTTCACGGGACGCGGCCTACATCACAGTGACGGCGATCGCGTGGATGGCATCCTGCCAATCGCCGGACGCGGACCGACTACCACGCGCACCCCCGCTTGCAAACCGAAATGCGGCGGCGCATTGGTTCAACAAGGCCGGCGGCGCAACAACAACTGTCGCTCGCGTGCAATCACCTCTATTTCATCTTCGAATACCGACAGAAAAAAGTCGATTGCGCGCACAGTGTCCTGCGCCGGGCAGTCGGCGAAGGCGAACGGCAGGTCGTCGAATAGCATGAAGCCGCCCGGCGGCAACAGTTGCCAGCACAGCACCGCGTCCTGGATGACGTATTTCGCCTCATGCGCGCCGTCGATGTAGATGAAGTCGAACCGCTCGCCATGCAGCCGCGGCAGCACGCCCTGCGACAGCCCGACCAGCTTGCGCGCGAGGCCGCCCAGCCCGGTGCGGGCGATGTTGGCGTCGAACAGCGTCTGCAGCGGCATGCCCAACTCGGCGGTGAGCCCGGCGAGGAAGCCGGCGTGCTCCGAGCTGCCCTCGAGCAGGTCGATGCAGGTCAGGCGCCCGCCGCGCGGCCCGACCACGCGGTCGAGCAGCCAGCAGCTCGACCCGCCCTGCCAGCTGCCGATCTCCAGGCAGGCGATGGGGGCGGCGCGGATGTGGTCGCGGAACCAGCCCTGCCAGTTCGGGATGTTGCTGCTGAAATAGTCGTGGGTGAATGCGTAGCCGTGCGCCTCGCTCTCGGTCCAGCCGGCCAGCGCGTGCGCCCGCCGGGTGGCGGCGAAGCTGCCGGGCCAGTCGCGCAGCTCGCGCCGCACCACCGCGAGGTTGTACCAGGTCCAGAAATCGTCGCGCCCGGCGTCGATGCACTCCTGCAACGCGACGCTGGCCCGGTCCGGCTCGCCATGCGACAGCAGCGCCTCCGCCTCCAGCGTCGCCAGCGGGCTGGGCAGCCCATCGCCGGAGCCGCGCCGGATCGCCGCCAGCCGGTGCAGCGCCGGGGCCGCCTGCCTGGTGTCGAGCAGTTCGCGCAATTCGGTGAACACCGTCCAGTCTAGAGCGGGCAAGTTCATGCCGAAGCATGCGACGGCGGGCGGTTTTCAGCAAGCGCCATCGTAACGAAAACGCGCCGCGGCAACCGGGTCGGCGGCGATCTGGCGGGCCAGTTCGGCCGCGGCGGCGGGCGGGGTCACGCCAGACGGGGCCAGCACCACGACGCGGCGGAAGAACGCCACCTCGCCGCGAGCCCGGGCGCTGAACAGCCGGCCCAGCTGCCGCCCGAGCGGGCTACGCGGGCGGCAGCACACGCAGCCCACGGCATGCCCGGCAACCTCCGGCGGCGGCAGCGCCACGGCCACGTCTCCTGCCGCAACGTCGCCGGGGCCGCCCAGCGCCACCGGCACCAGCCCCCCGGAATCGGTCATGGCGTCACCAGGAACAGGTCGGTGTCGCCGGTCGCCTCGCCGGCGCGGGTCAGCAAGGCGTGCGCCTGGCCGCGATGGTGGGTTTGGTGGTTGAACAGGTGGACCACGATCTTGGTCCGCGGCGACACGATATCGCGTTGCGCCGCGTCGCTGAACCAAGCCAGGTCGCCGGCCAGCCATTCCGTGTCGACAGCCTCGCCCCAGGCCAGCAGGTCGCCGTCGAGTCGCGCGCGCGACGCCGCGAGCCGGGTGAAGCCGCCCCCGTAACTGGCGCTCTCGGCCAGCTTGGCGGCGGGCTTCGGCCATTCCGCCAGTCGCGACATCCACATCCGGTCCGCCCATAGCAGGTGCGCCAGCGTGCCGTGCAGCGAACCCCAGAACACGCCGCCGGCCGCCCGCCGCCGCGCATCGTCGAGACGGCCCGCCGCGGCATACAGCCGCCGGTTCATCTCGGCGCTGTAGGCCGCCATCAGGCGCACGTACTCCGCGCTGGCCATCGCTTGCCCAGCTCCTCGACACTCGGTTGCGACATGGAAATGGGCGGAACGCCGGCGGTTCTCAAGGCGAGGTTTGCCGCCGCGCCGCGGTCGCGGTTTGCTGCGGCCATGCGCTCGCTCGCTTCCCGGCTGTTCGTGCTCTGGCTGCTGTCGCTGGCGGCGTCGCTGGTGGTCGGGCTGCTGCTGGTGCAGTTCCGCGCGCAGTCGACCGCCGCGCAGGTCGGCCGCGCCCAGGCCACGGTCGGCAACGCCTGCGGCCTCATCCGCGAACGCTACGGCTTCTTCGCCAGCGGCTGGCCCGCTGCGGACTCGACGCCAACCGATCCCACGCTGCGCGGCGAACTCACGACCGTGGTGGCTGTGGCCCTGGCGCGGCAGCCCGGCGTGGAGGGCGGCATCTGGCAGGCCGGCGGCGGCTCGTTGGCCTACGCCTACCCGACGTACGCCGGCACCGGGCAGAAGACCGACCTGCCGCAGGCCGAGCAGGCCGGCATCGCCGAGGCCAACGAGCAGGCGGCGCATGACGACCAGCCGACGTCGCGGCGCACCGACGCCGGCAGCCAGACCATCCTGCTGGCCGCCTGCCCGCTCGGCGGGCCGCTGGCCGGCGTCACCGCCTGGACGATGATGCGGGTGCAGGCCAACAGCGGCGGCGACCGGCTGAGCTTCGGGCTTGGCGTGCTGGCGGTGCTGGTGGCGGGAATGTCGGGGTGGCTCACCTGGGTCACCCGGGCGTGGTCGCGCCACGTGGCGCGGATCGAGCGGGCGCTGGCCAGCCATGACATCGCCGCGTTGCCGAGGCTGGCGCGCAGCGGCGAGCGCGACCTCGACCGCGTGGTCGACGCGCTGAACGAGGCCGCCGCCCGGCTGGCCGACGAACGGCGGCGCTCGGCGGCGATGGCGGCGCGGGTGGCGGCGAGCGAGCGGCTGGCGGCGCTCGGCCAGGTGGTGGCCGGGGTCGCGCACGAGATCCGCAACCCGATCGCCGCCATGCGGCTGCGCGCCGAGAACGCGCTGGCCGGCGACGACGCCCGGCGCAGCGCGGCGCTGCCGGCAATCCTGATCCAGATCGCCCGGCTCGACCGCCTCGCCGGGGAGCTGCTGACCATGACCCAGCGGCGCGAGCCGGCCCCGGCGCCGCTCGACCTCGCGGCGTTCCTGGCCGGCTGCGCCGACGAGCACCGCGACGTGGCGGCGGCGCAAGGCGTGCGCCTGGCGGTGGCGGCCGCCGCGACGCCGGTGCGGCTCGACGCCGGGCTGCTCGGCCGCGCGGTCGGGGCGCTGCTGGCGAACGCGGTGCAGCACGCCCCGCACGGCGGGCTGGTCACGCTGACGGGGACGGCCGAGGCCGGCCGCCTGCGGATCACCGTCGCCGACACCGGCCCCGGTGTGCCGGCGGCGCTGTGCGAGACGCTGTTCGAACCGTTCGTGACCGGGCGCGCCGAAGGCACCGGCCTCGGCCTCGCCATCGCGCGCGAGCTGGTCGAGGCGCATGGCGGCGCGTTGACCTTGGCCGAAGCCGGCGGCAAGTCGGGGGCCGAAGCCGGCGGCAAGTCGGGGGCCGAAGCCGGCGGCAAGTCGGGGGCCGAAGCCGGCGGCAAGTCGGGCGCGGTGTTTCTGATCGAGATGGAGACGACGTAACGATGGCCCGTATCCTGATCGTCGACGACGACGCGGCGCTGCGCGAGAGCCTGGCCGAGACGCTGGCCGACCTTGGCCACGTCGCGACCGAGGCGGCGGATGGGGCCGCCGGGCTGCGGCGGCTCGACGAGCAGGCGTTCGACGCCGTGCTGCTCGACCTGCGGATGCCGGGGATGGACGGCATGACGGCGCTGGCCCGCATCCGCGCCCGCCCGCTGCCGCCGCCGGTGGCGGTGCTGACCGCGGTGCCGACCGCCTCCAACACCATCGAGGCGATGCGCCTGGGGGCTGTCGACCACCTCGCCAAGCCAATCGGCCGCGCCGACCTGGCGGCGCTGCTCGACCGCCTGCTGCCGCGGCGCGAGGTCGCCGGCCCCGCTCCGGCCGCGAGCGACGGCCCCGCTGCCAACGACGGCGAACTGGTCGGCGGCAGCCAGGCGATGCGCGCGGTGCAGAAGGCGGTCGGCATGCTGGCCGACAGCGAGGCCACGGTGCTGCTGACCGGCGAGACCGGCACCGGCAAGGAGGTTGTCGCGCGGGCCATCCACGGTCATGGCCGCCGCAAGGCGCGGCCGTTCGTGGCGGTGAACTGCGCGGCGATCCCGGCCGAGCTGCTGGAGAGCCAACTGTTCGGCCATGTCCGCGGCGCCTTCACCGGCGCCGTGGCCGACCGCCTGGGGTCGTTCCGCGAGGCCGACGGCGGCACGCTGTTCCTCGACGAGATCGGCGACATGGACCTCGCGATGCAGGCCAAGCTGCTGCGCGTGCTGCAGGAACGGGTGGTGTCGCCGGTCGGCGGCAGGCCGGCCGCGGTCGACGTGCGGATCGTCGCCGCCACCCATCGCGACCTGCAGCAGGCGGTGCGGCAGGGCGGCTTCCGCGAGGACCTGTTCTACCGGCTCGGCGTGGTGCCGCTGCAGTTGCCGCCGCTGCGCGAGCGCCTGGCCGACATCGTGCCGCTGGCCGAGCGCTTCCTGGCGCTGGCGGCTTGCGGGGCTGCGTCCAAGCGGCTGTCGGCGCAGGCGGCGGCGGCGCTGCTGGCGCACCCCTGGCCGGGCAACGTCCGCGAGCTACGCAACGCCATGGAGCGGGTGACGGCGATGGTGCGCCAGCCGGTGGTCGGACGCGACGACCTGGATTTCCTGACGCCCGCCCCCGCCGCCGGCGCGGTCGATTGGCTGGCCGGCGAGCTGCCGGCGGCGCTGGCGCGGCTGGAGGCGGAGATGATCCGTCGCGCGCTGGCGCTGAGCGGCGGCAATCGAGCCGAGGCGGCGCGGCGGCTCGGCATCCACCGCCAGCTGCTGCACACCAAGCTGAAGCAGCCCGAGCTGTCCGGCAACCGGACCGCCAGCGTCGCGGAGCCGGACGGGCCGGACTCGCAGTAGACGCGAATTTCTAACGTCTACAGTAGCCTGCATGTTGGCACGCGGCTCGCAGTGGAGTGGTCAGGGCCATCCCGGCCCGAACGAGGACAGGACCATGAAGATCCGTACTTCCACTCGCTCCCTGCTGCTGGCGGCGACGCTGGCAGCCGGCGCTACCGGCGCCGCGCTGGCGCAAAACGCCGCGGCGTACGACCCGGCGCAGCTGCCGGCGTTCAAGGGCAAGGTCGCCCAGTACAGCTTGACGCCGCGCGGCGACGTCGACGGGCTGATCCTGGACGACGGCACCGAGGTGCATCTGCCGCCGCACCTCTCGACGCAGCTGGTGTTCGCAGCGCGGCCGGGGGATGCAGTCACCATCCACGGCCTCAAGGCGCGTGAGTTGCCGATGATCCAGGCGATGTTGGTCACCAACGACGCCAGCGGCACGACCGTCGTCGACAACGGCCCACCCGGCCCTGGCGACCATGGCCCTGGCGACCATGGCCCTGGCGACCATGGCCCTGGCGACCATGGCCCTGGCGGCCCCGGCGCCGAGCACGGCCCGATGGCGCGCATGGAGGCCATGATGGGCATGGGTCCGAACGCACAGAAAGGCCCGCATGGCCCCGGCAAGCACGGTGAGCGTGACGGCCGCGGCATGGCCGACCGCGGGACCGCGATGCAGGACGCCAGCACGGTGAAGATGCCGCTGCATGGTCCGCGCGGCGAGCTGAACGGGGCGCTGCTGGCCGATGGCACCATCGTCCGGCTGCCGCCGCCGGCGGCGCAGCGTGTCGCCGGCCAGCTCGCGGCCGGCCAGGCGGTGTTCGTCCGCGGCTTCGGGCAGGCGAGCCCGCTGGGCAAGGTGATCGCCGTCCGGGCGATTGGCCCGGATGTCGGCCACGTCACCGAACTCGGCGGACCGCGCCAGGGCGAACCCGGCCGTCCCCCGGCCCCGCCCGCCGGCCCGCCGGCCGACGCCACGCCGCCGGCTGCGCCCGCGGCTCAGCAGTAGTCGCGCAAAGGCCGCCTGGGAGGGTTTCCCGGGCGGCCGTCCGGCAATCGTCGCGGCTTAGAAGCTGACATGGCTTTTGAACCCCAACACCGTCGCGTCCTTGATGTTGGACTGCGCGTTGGGCCGGAAGATGTACTGGAAGTCCGGCTCGAAGTTGACGCCGCGGAACACGTGGATGTCGTAGTTCGCCTCCAGCACCATCTCGTGCGTCTGGATGCCGGTGGCGCCGTTGCTGATCGGCAGCCCGAACTCCTGTTCGACGCCCTGCCCGCGCCCGAGCCGCCCGCTGACCGTGTTGTACGAGAACAGCAGCCCCGCGATGTCCTTCGACCGCGCCCGCCAGAAGTTCCCGACCAGCGCCCCGGCGAAGTACTCCTCGGCGTAGGCCGAGTTGTTCGGGTCGTTGTGCATGACGCCGCCGATGGCGACGACGCCGTCGGTGTCTCCCGGCCCGGTTCGCAGCACCATCTGGTCGGCCAGCGCCCAAACCTGGGTGTTGCCGGTGCGGGCGCCGGGCCGCAGCGCAGTCAGGGCCGGCGGCGCGTCGACGCCCGTGAAGAAGTCGATCTGGCGCGAGGTGTCGTAGGCGAAGCCGAGCTTGTAGTGGCCGGGCAGCTTGTCGGCCCCGAACCGCGGCTCGTAGGCGACTTCGACCGGCAGCTCCACGCCGCTGTCCTGGCTGGCGTCGAACTTGAAGCCGCTGCGGAAGTTGGCGTTGCTGTACAGTCCCTGGTTCACCTCGTAGACGCCGAGCTGCACATAGGTTTGCGGGGTCGGCCGCACCCGCGCCCGCCCGCCCCATACCGCGTCGGGATACGAGCTGAACCCGACATCGCCGCCCGGCAGCGCTTTCGGATTGCCGCACAGCGAGTTGTTCATGAAGTTGCAGTATAGCGGGGACGCCGCGAAATCGTTGGCGAGCGGCATCCGCCCGGCCGCCAGGTCGACCCGGCCGCCAGCCAGGCTCTGTTCGGCATAGACGTAGACGAGGTGCAGCGCGGTGTTGCCGCCGGCGCCGTAAATCTCCTGCACCGGCTCCAGGTTGTCGCCGAACAGCCCGCTATCGCTGCGCCCGGAGCGGTTGACGATCACCGCGTGGGTCGAGAAGCCGGGCAGGCCGGCGAGTTTCTGCCAGTCGACGTCGGCCTCGAAGCCGAGCTGGTTGGCGAAGGTGGAGCCCTGCTTGACGCCGCCGCCGACGTTGCCGGCGAACTCCGTGATGGCGTCCAGCACGAAGTCGATGCCGAGATTGCCCAACCGGGTGCGAACCCCGCCCCAATCCCCGAACAGATGCTCGACGGACGGCGTCGCGGGCGTGCTCGGCAGCGACAGCGCCTGGCTTGGGCCGATGCTGACGCCGCTGTCGACGGTCTGCGCCTGCGCCCGGCACGCCGCCACCGAGACCATTGCCGCCAAGACGACAAGGCTGGCTCGGCCGTTGATTCCGCCACTATGGCGCAGCTTCATTTTGTTGCTCCTTCGCGATTCCCATGCATGCAGCGTCATGCTTCCGAGCTACTGGCATCAACCAGCGGAGATGCGTCGGCGAAAACCGCGTGCCTGGGCAGTTTGTCGCGGCGGTGTGACGCTTCGGCATCAGCGGCGGCACAGGGAGAACGGCCAGATGTTGCCGGCGTCCTCGCGCAGCGCCGACTCGATCGGCAAATGCAGGCCATGGAACACGATCATGGCGGCCAGCGCCCAGGCCGCCATCGGGGCCAGGCGAAGGCCGGGCGGCGGCAGGCCGCCCTGCCACGCCAGCGCCAAGGCGCCGCAAACGCCGACCACGCCGCCGGCGACGACCTCCGCCACGGTGTGGACGCCGAGCGACAGCCGCGACAGCCCGATCACCACGGCGACGCTGAGCGCGCAGGGCAGCGTCCAGCGCGCGTGGCCCGACAGCCGCTCGGCGACGATGCCCAGCAGGCCGCCATAGACCGCGCCGGCCGCCGCGGTGTGGCCGCTCGGGCTGTGCAGGCCGGGGATCGGCAGCAGGTTGCCGCACGCCGCCGAAGCCAGCTTCAGCACCAGCATCGTCGCCAGGGTGCCGCCCACGGCGAGGCTCCAGACGATCGCCCCGCGCCACCACCCGGCCAGCGCCAGCACGATCGCGGTCGCCGCCGCCACGGGCAGGATGACCGCCTGGTCCGCGAAATCGGTGACGAAGCCCATTGCGGTCACCATCGCGCCACGTCGGCGAGCCGCGGCGCCATCGGGTTACGCATCCATGCTCCTTCACATTCGGGCGTCATCGGCCCATGTTACCATCCAACGCGCGTAAAACCGGCCCGTCGGCAATCAGCCCGGCCGCGCGCAATTGCGGTCATCCCGCGTCAGGAGCCACCATGGCGGCGCATCGGTATGCGGTCGGCGACCGAGTCGAACTGCGGGCAAGGTCCATCACCGACAAGCTGGCCCGCGGCACCTACACCATAGAGCGCCTGCTGCCGAACGAGGCCACCGACCGCGAGTACCGGGTGAAGAACGCCGCCGACGGCCACGAGCGCGTGGTCCAGGAAAGCTCGCTCATCGCCGGCTCCCCCCTGCCCGCGGCGGCGAATTCTCAGTAAGGTGCGGCGTGCGCGACGGCATCCGTCGGCAGCGAGGAGAGACGAATGGCATTCAAGGTAAACTACGGGCTGCAGCGGGCCGAGCGCACACGCGCCAAGGAAGCCAAGAAAGAGGAGCGCAAGCGCTCCCGCGAGGCTCTCGCCGCGGCTGCCGTCAAGTCCGGCGAGGCGCCGCCGGCGGTCGAGGAAGACGCCGAGGATGAGGCGACGCCTCCGGCGTAATCGTTCCAAGCGGCTTGGCGGGGGACCGGCACGGCTATCCGGCCACCCGCCTCGGCGCGTTCCCGCTTCGAAGCCCGCCCTCTCTACCTTACAGTGACGTCAAGGCGCATTTTCGGGTGGATGCCGCACAGCACCGCGAACGTTCCCGCCGTGGTGAAGCGTATGTCGATCGAGCTGCCCGGTTCCTGCTCGCCGGAATCATAGTTGAGCGTGTCCGATTTCACATATGCGTGGTGCAGCAACTCGCCATCGTCGTTGACGATCCGCACGACGTCGCCGACCTGAAGTTGCAGGTTGCGCGGCTCGAAGACGCGGTTTTTCTGCCTATCCTCATGAACCGCGCCGGCCAACGCCAAAGTCGCCGTCGCCGCCCCGGCCAAGGTCAAGACGATCAGGCCGATGCCGCTGAACCGCTTCATTGGGAGACGATGTCCCGCTCCATGGGCGCCAGAAGCGCCAACAGGCGGTTTTGCGACCGGAACCCGACGTTGCAGCCGTCCATCGCCTGCTGCAGGTTTTCCACCATCGCGTCGAAATGGTATTGGTGCAGCTGCAGGTAGCCGTGCGCGCCCTTCATCGAGATGCCCTTGAACCGGCACGGGCCGCCGGTCACCGTGCAGAAATCGTCGACGATACGCAGCTTCAGGCGGTCGATGTTGATGTTGCCGAACTTGTCCTTGATCCGGGGGTCGGCGAGGTTGAGCTCGAACAGGTCGTCGACGATGCAAGTCAGCCCCGGCCCGCCGCCGAGGGCCTGGTAGACGGTGTCGGCGTAGGCGGGCGCCGCCGCGCAGAGCGCCGCCGCCGCAGCCAGTGCCGCAATCGCCGGACTGCCACAGGAGAGCCGCTTAAAAGCCGACCTGGAGCGAGAGGTATGCGCCATTCTGGTCCTTTCTGGTGGCGATGCTGCCGAGCCCGACATAGGCCACGGTCGCGGACACGTTCTTGGTCAGGAAGCCGGCCACGAAGACGTCCAGCCAGTTGCTTTCATGCGCGAAGCCCAGGTTGTCCGGCTTCATCCGGTACTCGGCGCCGACCGCGACGTGGCGGCTGAGCAGCAACGCCGCCGAGCCCTCGAACTCCGGGTGGTAGGCGTTGCTGCGGTCGCCGCCGAAGCCGAGCAGGCCGGTCTGGTTGGCCCGCGTCAGCCGCAGCGTGGCGTTGACCAGCAGGCTCTGCGCCAGGAACAGCTTCGTCGCCGCCAAGTAGAAGTCCACTCCCTGCGCGTCGCGCGCGCCGATGGCGTGCAGCAGGGCAGCGTGGTCCTCCAGCTTGTACTGCAGCCCGGCCGAGACCTGCGGCATCCAGGTGTCCTGGTCGTACACCGCATGGCCGAACAGCCGCAGCTTGGCGCCCAGCACGTCCTGGTGGAAGGTGAAGCCCTGCCCTATCCCGAGCGCCCGCCCGGTGTTCCCGGTGTCGAACCACTGGTGGGTGTAGGAAAGCTCCAGCCGGTCATCGATACCCACCGCCACGCCGCTGGCATACAGCGTGAAGTCCGGCACGCGGATGACGGTGCCATGCACGTTGGCGCCGACGGCGTCGGCGGTGCCGTAGCCGGTGATCAGCGCCCAGGGGGAAAGCCCGCCGCTGCCCCCGCGCCTTCGACCTGCGACACGCCGGAGGTGGCGAGCAGCCGTCCGCTCTCGAAGGCCGGGACGGCCGATCGCTCGGTGTCCGGCTCCGCCCTGGTGGCAGGCGCCGCGCCGGAGGTTGTGGTTTCGGCGCCCGCCCGCGTCGCAGCCGCAACAACCGCGACAGCCAAGATCAAGGCAGCGAGCCTCACAGCGCCCTCCGCATACGTCGCCCTTTGCATTGTTCACCGTTCGTGGTCATGCAACGGACATCGTAGCGGAACATTACGATTTCGTAAAAGTATTCGCTTAGCCCGGCATTAATGCATGGCGTCCACGATCGCCGCATGTCGTTCCTCGCACCGCTCCACAGCCTCACCGCGATGCCGGCAGCGGGGACGCTGCTGACCATCCGGCGCAAGATCCTGCTCGCCTTCTTGGCGATGAGCGGGATCACCGGCGCGCTCGGCGTCTATGCGGTGCACGGCGTCAGGCTGAGCGGCGATCTTGTCGTGGAAACGTTCGACCAGGCGTTGATGTCGATCGACTACGCACGCGCGGCGGCGGCGGATTTCGCGGCCATGGAAGCGGTGCTCGCACGCCGTCGGCTGGACGCCCTCGATCCGCTCCGCGTGGCGGCGCTGGACGCGCGGCAGGGCGAACTGGCCGGCTCGATTGCCGACGACCTGTCGATCGCCGGGCAACGAGCGCTCTCGCCGCGGGTGACCGGGGCCGCCAAAGCGGTGGCCCAGGCAGTCTCGAAATGGCTGACGGGGCGCGCGGCGCTGCTGGCCGGAGCGCCGAACCTGGAGGCTTGGCGCGACCTCGACCGGCGCCAGGAAGCGGTGGGCGCCCAGGTCGACCTGCTGATCAACCTCGCCGCGGGCGACGGCTTTCGCCACCGCCAGCGCGCCACCGCCGAGACGCGCACCGCGCAGCGGGTGACGCTGCTGCTGCTGCTCGGCGCACTGGCGCTCTCCGGCAGCATCGCGGCGCTGCTGGCGCGGCAGATCATGGGGCCGGTGCGCGCGGCTTCGGCCGCCGCCTCGGCCATCGCCGCGGGGCAGCTCGCGACCGCGATCCCGCAGGCCGGGCATGACGAACTCGGGCAGCTGCTGCTGGCCATGGCGGTCATGCGCGACGCCATCCGCACGATGATGGAGCGTGAGGTCGCGCAGCGCCGCTCCGCCCAGGGCCGTCTGGCGGACGCTCTGGAAAGTTCGCGCGAGGGCATCATGCTGGTCGATCGGGCGGGGCGCCTGGCCATCGCCAACTCCCGGCTGTCTGAATTCTTTCCTACCTTGTCCGGCCTCCTGGTCCCGGGCACGCCATTCGGGCGCCTGGTCGGCGCGGCACTGGGGCAGCGGCTGTTTGTCGCCCCGGACGCGGCGCAGCGGCGGGGATGGCGCGACCGGCTGGCCGCTCGCGGCACGCCGCCCGTGGGGGCCAGACTCCCAACCGAGGCCACGCTTCCGACAGAGGCCACGCTTCCGACAGAGGCCAGATTGGCCGATGGGCGTTGGGTGCTGATCAGCCGCAGCGCCGCCCAGGACGGCGGCACCATGTCCGTCTGGAGCGACATCAGCGCGATACGGCAGCGCGAGCAGGACCTGCTTCAGTCCAACCTCGACCTGGACGCGGCACTGAACAACATGGCCCAGGGTCTCTGCTTGTTCGGCCCCGACCGGCGGCTGCGCGTGGCCAACCGCCGCTATGGGGAAATCTTCCAGCTTGGCGCGGACGTGCTGCGGGTTGGGGCCAGCCTGCGCGACCTGCTGCGCGCCAGCCTTGCGGCGGGGAACCACGGCGACGTGGCGCTGGCGACACTGGAGGCCGAGCAGCTTGCCATGATCGAGCGCCAGGCCGGTCGGCACGTGCAGGAGCTGGCGGGCGGGCGCGTCGTCGAGGTCACCCACGCGCCATTGGCCGATGGCGGCTGGGTCGCCACCTACGAGGACGTCACCGAGCGCCGCCAGTCGCAGGAGACGATCAGCTTCCTGGCGCGGCACGACCAGCTGACCAAGCTGCCCAACCGCGTGCTGTTCAGGGAATGCATGGACGACGCCGCGGCAATGCTTGGCCGTGGCGCGCGCCATGCGGTGCTGTGCCTGGACCTCGATCACTTCAAGGCGGTCAACGACACGCTCGGCCACGCCAACGGCGACCGCCTGCTGTGCCAGGTCGCGGAACGACTGACCGCCTGCGTGCGCGGCACCGATGTCGTGGCGCGCCTGGGTGGGGACGAGTTCGCCATCATCCAGAACGGACTGGAGCGGCCCGAGCGCGCCGGGGAGCTGGCGCAGCGCGTCGTCGACGCCTTGGCGTTGCCGTTCGACCTGAACGGGCACCAGGTTTCCATCGGCGTCAGCGTCGGGATAGCGTTGGCTCCCGATGACGGCGAGCTTGGCGAGATGCTGCTGAAGAACGCCGACACCGCGCTGTATCGCGCCAAGCTGGAGGGCCGCGGCAACTATCGGTCGTTCGAGCCGGAGATGGACGCGCGCCTGCAGGCCCGGCGCGCGATGGAGCTCGACCTGCGGCGCGCCCTGGCAGCCCAGGAATTCGAGCTGTACTACCAGCCGCTGGTCGACATGTCGGCGCGGCGCGTCGTGAGTTTCGAGGCCTTGGTGCGGTGGTTCCATCCGAAGACCGGCATGATCCCGCCGGGCGACTTCATCCCGCTCGCCGAGGAGACCGGCCTGATCGTCGGGATCGGCGAATGGGTGCTGCGCACCGCCTGCAAGGAGGCGGCACGCTGGCCGGATTCGGTGAAAGTCGCCGTCAACGTGTCGCCGCTGCAGTTCAAGGACCCGCGCCTGGTCGATATCGTGTCGGAAGCGCTGGCCGAGTCTGGCCTGCCGCCGCATCGGCTGGAGCTGGAGATCACCGAATCGGTCCTGCTCCAGAACAACGTTGCCACGCTTGCCGTGCTGCATAAGCTGCGCGGTCTGGGCACGCGGATCTCGATGGATGATTTCGGGACCGGCTATTCGTCGCTCAGCTACCTTCGCAGCTTTCCGTTCGACAAGATCAAGATCGACCAATCGTTCGTGCGCGATCTTTCCTCGTCGGCGGATTCGGCGGCGATTGTGCGCGCCATCACCGGGCTTGGCGGCAGCCTGGGAATGCGGACGACGGCCGAGGGTGTCGAGACCGAAGACCAGCTCGCGCATCTACGCGCCGCCGGCTGCACCGAGGTGCAGGGCTACCTGTTCAGTCGTCCCCGCCCGGCCCGGGATGTGCAGGACCTGATTGCCAGCGTCGACGCGCAAGCCGCCGGCCATGACCAAGGCAATGAGCTTCCCCTTGACCCCATCGAAGGCGAGCCTTTGAAATCCTTTTAAAAGGGGCCTGGGGCCAACCGGCCGCAGCGGGTCAAGGGCGGAATTGGCCAAGGCTCCGGCGACGTAGTCGTTGGAATGCCAATGGAAGGGGCGCCCTTGCCTCTCCGCCTACTGGCAGCTCAGGCACTCCTCGTAGTCGGTGCCGGCGGCCAGCGGCAGTTGCGCGGTCTCGTGCGTCGGGAACGCCCGCTCGCCGGCGAACACGGTGGCGCCGACAGCTTTCTCGCTGACCGTGTCGGCGCGGGCGATCGACAGGCTGCGGCAGTAGTACAGCGACTTCAGCCCGCGCTTCCACGCCATCATGTGGATTTGGTGCAGGTCGCGCTTGTGCACGTCGGCGGCCAGGAACACGTTGACCGACTGGCTCTGGCAGACGTACGGCGTGCGGTCGGCGGCGTGCTCGATGACCCAGCGCTGGTCCAGCTCGAACGCCGTCTTGTACACCGCGCGCTCCTGCTCGCTGAGGAAGTCGAGGTGCTGCACGCTGCCCTTGCTCAGCGTGATCGAGGACCAGATGTCCGGCGTGTCCATGCCGTGCGCCGCCAGCACGTGCTGCAGGTGGCGGTTGCGTACCGTGAAGCTGCCCGACAACGTTTTTTGCAGGAACACGTTGGCGGCGATCGGCTCGATTCCGGGCGAAACGTTGCCGGTGATGATCGAGATCGACGCGGTGGGGGCAATCGCCATCTTGTTCGAGAACCGCTCCATGAAGCCGTACTCGGCGGCGTCCGGACAAGCCCCGCGCTCCTCGGCCAGCACGCGCGAGGCGGTGTCGGCCTGCTCGCGGATGTGCTTGAACATGCGCTTGTTCCACACCTTCGCGACGACGCCCTCGAACGGCACGTTCTGGGATTGCAGGAAGCTGTGGAAGCCCATCACGCCGAGGCCCACCGAGCGCTCGCGCATCGCCGCGTAGCGGGCCCGCTCCATGCCCTCGGGGGCGCGGTCGATGAAGTCCTGCAGCACGTTGTCGAGGAAGCGCATCACGTCCTCGATGATCAGCGGGTGGTCCTTCCACTCGAACCACTCCTCGAGGTTCATCGAGGACAGGCAGCAGACCGCGGTGCGCTGCTGGCCGTGGTGGTCGATGCCGGTGGGCAGGGTGATCTCGCTGCACAGGTTCGAGGTTTTCACTTCGAGGCCGGCCAGTTTGTGGTGCTCCGGGCGGGCGGCGTTCACCTGGTCGTTGAAGATCAGGTACGGCTCGCCGGTCTCGATCCGCGCCGTCAGGATGCGAATCCACAGGTTGCGGGCGCCGACGCGGCGGACCACCGCGCCGTCCTTGGGCGAGGTCAGGCCCCAGTCCTCGTCGGCCTCGACGGCGCGCATGAAGGCGTCGGAGATCAGCAGGCCGTGGTGCAGGTTGAGCGCCTTGCGGTTCGGGTCGCCGCCGGTGGGGCGGCGGATCTCGATGAACTCCTCGATCTCGGGGTGCGAGACCGGCAGGTAGACGGCGGCCGAGCCGCGGCGCAGGCTGCCCTGGCTGATGGCCAGCGTCAGGCTGTCCATGACGCGGATGAACGGGATCACGCCCGAGGTCTTGCCGTTCTGCCCGACCTTCTCGCCGATCGAGCGCAAATTGCCCCAGTAGCTGCCGATGCCGCCGCCCTTGGAGGCCAGCCAGACGTTCTCGTTCCACAGGCCGACGATGCCGTCGAGGCTGTCGGTCGCCTCATTCAGGAAGCAGGAGATCGGCAGGCCGCGCTCGGTGCCGCCGTTGGACAGCACCGGGGTCGCCGGCATGAACCACATCCGGCTCATGTAGTCGTACAGGCGCTGGGCGTGCGGCTGGTCGTCGCCGTAGAAGCTGGCGACGCGGGCGAACAGGTCCTGGTAGCCCTCGCCCGGCAGCAGGTAGCGGTCGTCCAGCGTGGCGCGGCCGAAATCGGTGATCAACGAGTCGCGCGAGCGGTCGACGCGGACCTGGTGGCGACCTTGCATCTGGACGTCGTCGAGCATGGCATTCTCCCGAAGTGCGGCCGACTCGATGCCGGCCCGCCTGAGTCGCTGCGGCGTATAGATTCCGCCTCAGCCACCGGGCTGTGTCAACGCACATTCACCAGATGTAGAGGTTATCCAATGCGTGGACCACTATATGGGCTTTATGTGGTAGGCCTGCAACACGCTTGGCATAGCAAAACCATTTCATTAACCGGACTTCCGCTCCAGACGCGCCGGTTTCGTAGAAGGCGTTGCCTATTCGATGACCGGCACAGGCGCGAATGGATTCATCAGTTTGACGCCAGTCCTTTCGAAGTCGGACGTGTTGCGCGTCACCACCGTCAAGTCGTTCATCAAGGCCGTGGCGGCGATTTGCTTGTCCAACTCGTGCTCGGGATGCGGAACGCGCAGCCGCCCCCAAACCTGGGCCGCATCCGCTTCAAAAGCCAAGATGTTTTCCCTGAACTGATCGAGAAGCGTCGTCAGCCACGCTTCGAGCAGCTTTGCCTGTCCGGCATCGCCGCGATGGCGAACAAGCTCAACGCCGCGTCGAAGCTCACCGACCGAAACAACCGATAGGTAGACTGGCAAGGCGGCGGCAGCGACGTGACTGAAGAACCGGGTGACCCCGGGATTTGCCCTCGTCTTCTTTCGGCCTTCGCTGATGACGTTGGTATCAATCAAATACACGTGGCGCTGCCCCGGCAGAGTCCACACGCTGGAAGTCCGAGTCGACACCGACCTCCGGCATCGATCCCAGAACTTCGGCGAAGCTGCGCCTACGGGGACGAGTGAGAGCCGCAGCAAGGATTTCCCGGTGTTCTGCCTCCGCACTGCGTCCATGCGCGCCGGCACGCTCCTTGAGCGCCCGAACGATATCCTCATCAACGCCGCGCACCAGCAGATCGGCCATCGCACCACTCCAAAACTTAACGCTATCAATGATAGCATCGTTCTGGCGGTCCGCCAAGGTTACTCCCACTCGATGGTCCCGGGCGGCTTGCCGGTGATGTCGTAGGTGACGCGGTTGATGCCGCGCACCTCGTTCACGATGCGGCCGGCGACGCGGCCCAGGAATGCCATGTCGAACGGGTAGACCTCCGCCGTCATGCCGTCGCTGCTGGTCACCGCCCGCAGCGCGCAGGCGTGGTCGTAGGTGCGGCCCTCGCCCATGGTGCCGACGGTGCGGACCGGCAGCAGCACCACGAAGGCCTGCCAGATCGCGTCATACAGCCCGGCGGCGCGGATCTCCTCCAGGAAGATGGCGTCGGCGCGGCGCAACGTCGCCAGCTTCTCCGGCGTCACCGCGCCGGGGATGCGGATCGCGAGACCCGGGCCGGGAAACGGGTGGCGGCCCACGATGTCGGCGGGCAGGCCGAGTTCGCGGCCGAGCACCCTCACCTCGTCCTTGAACAGCTCGCGCAGCGGCTCGACCAGGCGCATCCGCATCCGCTCGGGCAGGCCGCCGACGTTGTGGTGCGACTTGATGGTGACGCTGGGGCCGCCGCCGACGCTGACGCTCTCGATCACGTCCGGGTACAGCGTGCCCTGTGCCAGGAAGTCGGCGCCGCCGAGCTTGGCCGCCTCCTCCTCGAACACCTCGACGAACACCCGGCCGATGGCGCGGCGCTTGGCCTCGGGGTCGGTCACGCCGTCCAGCGCCGCCAGGAACATCGCCGCCGCGTCGCGATGCACCAGGCGGATGTTGAAGCGGTCGCGGAAGGTGGCGTCGACCTGCGCTGGCTCGCCGGCGCGCAGCAGGCCGCTATCGACGAAGATGCAGGTCAGCTGCTCGCCGATGGCTTCGTGGATCAGCACCGCCGCCACCGAGCTGTCGACGCCGCCGGACAGGCCGCAGATCACCCGCCCGGCGCTCACGGCGTCGCGGATGCGGCCGAGCGCGGCCTCGCGGAAGCCGGCCATGGTCCACTCGCCGGCGCAGCCCGCCACGTCGCGCACGAAGTTTCGCAGCAAGGCGGCGCCGTGCGGGGTGTGCGAGACCTCGGGGTGGAACTGCACGCCGTAGAAGCGGCGGCCCTCGTCGGCGATGGCGGCGAACGGCGCGCCTTCGCTGGTGGCGATGGCGCGGAAGCCGGGCGGCAGCCGCGTCACGCGGTCGCCGTGGTTCATCCACACCTGCTCGCGGGCGCCCTTCTCCCAAACGCCGCGGAACAGGCTGCTCGGTTCCACCACGTCGACGAAGGTGCTGCCGAACTCGGCGTGGTGGCCGCTCTCGACCTCGCCGCCGAGCTGCGCGCACATGGTCTGCTCGCCGTAGCAGATGCCCAGCACCGGCACGCCGGCCTCGAACACCGCGTCGGGCGCGCGCGGGGTGTGGCCCTCGGTGACGCTGGCCGGGCCGCCGGACAGGATGATGCCGCGTGGCGAGAAGGCGCGCAGCCGGTCGGGATGGGCGTCGAACGGCCAGATCTCGCAGTAGGCGCCGGCCTCGCGCACCCGGCGGGCGATCAGCTGCGTCACCTGGCTGCCGAAATCGAGAATCAGGATGCGGTCCGCGGCCACTGCGGGCGGCGGGGCAAGGTCGGGCATGGGCAGTGTCCTCGTTCTACGAGATGGCGGAAGTGGCCTGCGCCAGGCGTTCGATCGGGTCCCACACGTAGGCGGTCTGCGCCACCGGCGTGCCGCCGACCTGGATCATGCCCTCGGCCACCGGCCGGCCGCCGAGCCGCGCGTAGAACCAGCGCGCCGGGTTGTCGCGCAGCACCCAGAGGAACGCCGAGCGGCAGCCCTGCTCGGACAGATGCAGCGCGGAGGCGCGGATCAGCCGCCGTCCCAGCCCGCGCTCGCGCCAGTCGTCCAGCACGTACAAGGTTTCGATCTCGCCTTCCGCCAGCCGGCCGTCGCTGGCGGCGAGCGGCGAGCTGGTGGCGAAGCCGACGATGCGCGACGGGCCGCCTCCCAGTCCGAGGTCGATGCCCGAGACGGTCGCCACGTGGACGCCGGACCGGCTGCGCTCGGCGCCGATACGGATGGCGTGGTCGTAATAGGCGGCTTGGCGCGGGGCTGAAAGCCGCGACAGGAAGCGGTCGGGCAGGATGCCGGGATAGGCGCTGCGCCACGCCGCGACATGCACGGCGCCGATCGCGGCGGCGTCGGTGGCGCGGGCGCGGCGGATGGCGATCACGCCGCGCGCTCCAGCACCGCGCCGAAGAAACCATCCGTCCCGTGCTGCAACGGGGTCAGCGACAGGTAGCGCCCATGTGCCAGAAGGCCGCCAGGCAAGGTCCAGGCGCGCTCCAGCGGCACCACGGCGAACTCGGGGTTGGCGTCGAGGAAGCCCTGCACCTGCAACTCGTTCTCCCGCGCGAGCAACGAGCACGTAGCATAGACCAGCCGCCCGCCCTTACGCACCAGCCGCGCGGCCTGGGCCAGGATCATCGCCTGCTTGGGGGCCAGCTCGTCGAGGTCGCGCTCCACCAGGCGCAGGCGGGCGTCGGGGTTGCGCCGCCAGGTGCCGGTGCCGGTGCAGGGCGCGTCGACCAGCACGCGGTCGAAGCTGCCGGCGCGGCGCTTGGCCCATTTGTCGCCGGGTTCGACCAGGTGCCGCTCGACGTTGTGCACCCCGGCCCGCCGCAGCCGCCGCACCGCGCCGTCGAGCCGGTGCGGGCTCACGTCGCAGGCGGCGATGTGGCCGCGGTTCTGCATCGCCATCGCCAGCGCCAGCGTCTTGCCGCCGGCGCCGGCGCAGAAGTCCGCGACCCGCATCTCCGGCTCGGCCCCGACCAGGGCGGAGACGATCTGGCTGCCCTCGTCCTGGATTTCGACCAAACCGCCCTGGAAGGCCTTGCCGGTCGAGACCGGGCGGCGGCCCTCGACGCGCAGGCCCCAGGGCGAGAACGGCGTTGGCTTGGCCTCGATGCCTTCCAGCGCCAGAGCGGCCAGCGCCGCCTCGCGCGTGCCTTTCAGCAGGTTGACCCGCAGGTCGAGCGGCGCTGCAACTTCCATGGCGGCCATCTCCGGGGCCAGGGCGTCGCCAAAACGGGCCTGCAACTGCGGCAGCACCCATTCCGGCACCTCGAGCCGCACCGCGTCGGGCATTTGCGGGTGGTCGAGCGTGTGGCCCTCGATCCCAGCCAGCAGCTTGGCCTCGGCCGGCAGCAGCGGGGTCGCGCCGTAGGCCCCGCCGGAGAACGACTGCGCCACGCCGGACAGCGCCCAACCCTCGGTCAGCAGGCTGGCGGCCAGCACCTGGCGCGGGTTTACGCGAATGCCGGCGCGCTCGAGCCACCAGCCAAGCCGGCGGTGCGTTCGCATGATGCGCCACACCCGGTCTGACACCGCGCGGCGGTCGCCCGAGCCGATGAAGCGGCGCTGGCGGAAGAAGTCGTTGGCGATGGCGTCGGCCGGCTTGCGCGGCGCGGCCTCGATGGCCGAGAGCAGCTCGATGGCGGTGGACAGCC
>JAABUY010001491.1_pt1 | contig 31324 bp, 31 predicted proteins | sample 5560271 | NCBI WGS metagenome assembly JAABUY01 (sample SAMN10711886, study PRJNA513374) | rock metagenome | isolation source: Antarctica rocks | place: Antarctica: Victoria Land, University Valley | reverse complement strand
CCTCTCAGGGAAAAATGAGAAGCCTAGGGCGAGAAAGTCCCTAGGGCAAAAAGGGCCCTGAGGCTAGAAAACCCTGGGGGGAAATAGACCCTAGGTTAGAAAAGGCCCTGGGGCGAGTCAGACCCTGAGGCATTCACTCCCCTACACCATCTAATTCCCTACGCCATCTAATCTTCTACACCATCTAATTCCTTGAGACTTTCATTCCCTTACTCCATCTAATTCCCTACGCCATCTAATCCCCTACGCCATCTAATCCCTTGAGGCATTCATTCCCCTACTTCATTAGCGATTGCGAGCTAATTCTTTTAATTTACTGAAACATTGTAGCATATTATTGGCTTGAACAGCTTTTAATTTGTAAGGAATCTTTCAATTAATTCATACAGATCAACGAATAAGAGACTAAGATTTTAATTCGAGTTCAGGAACGAAATTCAGAGATCAGATGATCAGAAAAAGTAGGTTCACGAACACATCAGAAAGAACAGAAAAACGACACATTACAGCTAAGAAAATTCTACTTCAATTCTACAAAGCGCAGAGATGCATAATAATACGAAGATGATCACGTAATATAAAGATATTACAATCAACTCATGCAGTCAACTGAGCGAGATAAAGCATCGACTTATCAAAATTCTCACGTCGAGACAGATTACATCTTCTTCGACATGTAAATTTCGTGAATCTTGATCGCATGATTCTTGAAATGCATCATGCTGTTGAGCGTAACGACAGCACATTCGAAACGAGAAAACGAACAGAACTCGTCTGACTGAAAGATATGACAGCGATCGAAATGTCGTCGCAACGAAAATTTACTATCAAGATTATGAAGTCGCTCGTTCAAAGATAGACTGCGATTTTCAAGACAATGAAGACATTGATACTGTTTGCATCTCAGTGAAAAGAGATGAGAAATCTGAGACTCTGACTCAGCTGACTTGAACGTTACAGCGTTCAAGATATATTTCACATCAACATTCTTCAGATTGCATTCGATAACTTGAATTCTTCGTCTTCAACTGACTTTGCGAAATCGACTCTCTTGCAGAGAACACAGCGACATCAGATCATTCACGATCGAGACTCGTCAACTCACGTCGTTCTCGACATTGAATGCTGACGATGAATTGAAGAAGATTTGAGCGATGCAAGCTCTTTTCACGAAAGCGTATTGAATCGATTCGAAGATGAAAACAGTTTGATCAATTGACTTTGCATTTTCTTCGAGTTGCGCTTGAATATCATTCATCGAAGCGATGACGTCGTATTCTGCTTGAACCTGCTTCTTGAGTGTTCACTCTCGTGCTTTGATGAGTCGATTTACGACGCGTTTGACTTTCTGATACTCGTCGTGAATTGACTTTTCTTTTGCTTGATACAGAAACTTGAACTTCGATGTTTGAATGCAATGATAGAGTTGATCTCAATGATGACACAGCTTCTTGATTTCTGCTTTCTGACGCAGACTCATTCTCTGCTCATCAGTCAGTCTTTTGAATCGTCGCGAATCGATCAGTTGACTCATTCGATTGACAGCTTGAATCGACTTCGTATGAGACTTCGTGCGTCGATATGTGACTTGAGTGTCGTATCGAATCATGCAAAACAAATAGTTGCGATGAAATATAATTGAGCTGATTTGATTCATGATCAGATTGCAAACAGTCTCATTGAAATTAAAATCGTCTAAAGAATAATCATGTTATCATTGCTTTCTTGAATCAGAACTCTTAAGACTCATCGTTGATGACATTTTCAGTCGCTCGTCGAAAACAATAGATTGTCATGATCTGAACAAAGTCTGTCTCTTCTTCTAAACGTTTCACTCAGTCGTGATACTTATCGTAGATGAGTGTTTCATCGAACGAGATTCAAAATTCTTGTGTGATTTGCTTCGACTTACGAAACATCGACACGTCTAGCATGTCTTCTTTTCAAGAAATGACTTGACAGTTCAGTTTCTTTCGAACGCTCAGCATCAGAACTTTCTCGAGAGTCGTGTTGAAAGCAAGAAAGACATCATCATCGCAGACAAGACTGATGATGTGAGATATTGCACAGAAAACAGAATTCGTATCGATGAAAAACGTGTAGATTTTACTGCAGGCTAGTCAGATTAATGAATTCAATTTTCAGACTTTCACTCATGATCTTTTATGTTTCTTACGAGACTTGATTCTGATGAGTTTCAGCTGCAACATGAGCATCACTTTCTCGATGATCTTATCACGCTGAATGAACAGATTCAAGTCTTGATAGATGATTTCAAGAACTTCAGATCGAAATTCAGTGAACGCAGCGATCAGCAAGATCATCGCAAGTTGAACTCATTGTCATTCATGAGAAAAGATGTTTGTGTTCATCACTCAATGACAGCGCAAAACCTTCAGAAAATCTTTCGCGTTCAAGAGAGACTTGTTGATTTCACTGTCGTTCAGATCGTGTTCTTCGATCAGTGAATCGTTGATGAACTATTTCCCTATCAATCATGTCGAAGCATCAATGTTTTCTGTCACTTACATTGAAGATTTGTTTTAAGATCAATGAGTTGATTCGTTGATTCTTTTATTTGATATATAACTGACTCAGTTGATGTCAGTAGATTTCGATCGAACTGATTTTCTTGACAGAGTAATTATTACACAATCAATGAAAAAAGTTCTTGATTCAACTCTCTGTAGATCTCTTGAGTGTGTAGTAGAGATCAATATTGACGATCTTGCAATATCTAGAAGATTCATGACGTGAGCAAAATCATCAGAGAACAAACATTGAAAGTGATTGACTCTCTTCACAATCTCTCAAGACGATCGATGTGAAGATTGATCGTATCAGCGTAAAGAGTGATCGATCGATGATTTCTATCAATCTTCTCGAATTATTGATTGTAATATTCTCGAGCGAAGAGCTTGATTTCAGTGAACGCGTCATGAGACGAGTTTGAGTGTCGATTCTGAGCTTGAAGCGATGCTTTTCAACGAATCATCTCAGATGATTCTGAGAGCAGTCAAAGTAGAGACTGAACAGAAGAAGATTCTCAAGTACATCAATGCAAAGAAAGAAGTCAGTTGAAGAGAAAGAAAAGAGAAGATCAATCTTTATAGACGTGAAAGTGCTTCAGAAACGAATGCGACACTTAACGTGATTTCGTCTTCTCTTCTTCTCTCTTCTCTCTTGCACTTCTCTTTCTTTTCATTCTTCGCGCTTCATGTTGCAACGTTCGTGAACAATTCGAGCTCGCACAAGACATGAAAGATCGAGCTTCGAATGTTGAACAGATGAATTGAAGACACAAGTGAAATTAACTGCAAAAACGACGTGACGTTGCGAGAATTAAAAAATCGCAGACACTGAATCTCAAGCGCATGAAAAATATAGAGCGGCATGAGCATGATTAAGACATTGATGCAGAGAGAGCGTAAAAACAGCGTTCAGATCTCTTGAAAACAACTATCTTTTCATTTCGACTCAGTTTAAGAGAATAAAAAATGTTTCATTTTTACTTTCTGATATATATCACAAATATTTATATACTTTTTAACATTCTTGATCATACTTTTTTAGTAATATTTGCAATTTAACAACTCATTAATCTTGTCAGCATCAAAATATCTTGTTAAAAAATTATCATGATGATGTTTTAATAATTCTTCTCTGACAGAAAAATCTTCTGAAACATATTATGATTCATTGTATTTTATCATTTCTTAACTATTCAATGTTCAAGCTTTGATGTCATTCTTTCATATATTCATCATTTCATTTACTTTTAATTTTACAGCAAATTCATCTTCTTGCTATAAGATTTTGATGAGTTTAACTATAAATTTACTACTAAAGTACACTGAATTCAATAAAAGAAATGAAAATTTCTCACTTTAAGAAATCGTGAGAGCAAGAAATTGAGCATTTAGCAAAACTTCAAATCGAATTTGCAAAAGACGAAACTTGCAATACAATCAATACACACTATAGAAAATTAGAAAGAATTATCAAAAAGGCGAAAAACATAGTGATATACATAAACGCATTGCAAATTCGAAAAAAAATAGCAGAAGTTGAAACAGAAATCAAAATAATAATGATATTTACACATGAACTCGTTAGATGCAGCAAAACGACAAGCATTTCAGACAAAATCATCATAACGAAAGCGAAATTGCAAGTTATTAACGATGCAATCGTAATGTGCAGCGAAAAAGCACTCAAAAACAGCGAAATTTAAATGTACATGAATAGTCAAATGACTTTGCAAAGACTAAATGCAAAGAGCAACGTCAATGCAAGATTATTCAATAACATACGACAAAATTTGATCAATTTACGTCAGAAACAGTGTCAAATTTGCATACAGTGAATATCGAGTTGCAAAAGCATTATTGAGAATGAAAAAGTAAATCAATTGATCAAAATTGCTGTTCAAGAAGTATCAATTATCAACAACATGAAAGCAATCATCATAAGCTTCGTCAAAAAGCAAATTTGCAAAGAGATGAAAGTACAATGATTAAAGATCTGAAAAAGCAGTATCAAAAAGAAAAATCAGTATTGAAAGAACATATTGAATGTGAATCTAAGTCATATTTTTATTTCTTCATTAAGTGCATGCAGTCTATGACTATGACACTGTCTAAATGCTGTATGTATGCTAAGTTACATGTAATCTGATCAAAGTCACTGCTTTATATCTTCTTATTGATCAATCACATCGATAGTTTGTGCATACAAGCACTTTTGCTCAAACTTTCACAATCATACTTTCGTTTTTCTTTGTTTCTTCGCATTCTTCACGTTCTACTCTTTCGTTTCTAATAATCATTTTCTCGTCGTAATTCAAGTATTTTTCAAATACTTTAATGTTATGATTCTTTCGATTTTGATGATGCACAGCATCAATATGATGTTTGTATTTTTGAGCTGAGTCTTTTTCTTAAGCTTTATCTACTTTAATTTATAATGCTTGCAATTTAGTAGTAAATGCTCTGACGTTTGATGTATCGAAAATATGTTGCATACGTTGCATGCAACATACATAAGACACGATCTCTATGCTGATTTCTCTCTTAGCAAGAGATAGTTTCTTGCAGCAGATTCACAGTTCAAGATGAGCAAAATCTCTCACTGCTTAGATTTCGACAGTTTACTTCTTAAGCATAAGTTGCAAACATTTTGTCAGCAATATGCATGTGTATTGCAGTCAATTTCTTCTTTAATCACATTGACACACATTACTGTTCTTTTGAGCTATACAGACAATGTTTTCAACTAGAGATTGACTTTATCATCAAGACATTCAAGAGTCAGAGTTCAATAAAGAGATGAAATTCTTAAGATTGACAATCATCATCATTGTATATCACATCTTGCAGATGCTCGCTTCGCTTATAAGACGTGCAACTCATCTGTTTCATGTTATCTGTAAAGATCTTTCTTGTGCAAATTGATTGTATCTTGCAGAAATATTCATATGTTACACTTCTAATCAGATAGCGTAGTTCAATCATTCTTTACTAATTTACTTATGTCTCTCTTTTCTTAATGAAGTCTTCTCATCAATATATCATCTATGTATAGAATGTCTGTGTTTGAACATTTGTTAAACAATATTAACAAGACTCTTAAGTTTGCTTGTGTCAAACTTAATGAGACTCATGAGTTACTTGTATCATAGTAACAAACATGCAGTCTTAACAAGATTTATACGTAGTTAACATGTAGATTTAAAGAATGTTCATGATACAAGTTCTTTCTATTAATTACTCTCAACAAATCAAACATGAGAATGTTCTGTTTCAGTTCTTGTTATCACGACGACAAGATGCTGAATTGAATGATTTTCATAAGCGATTTCTCTTGTAGTTCTGAATTTTATTTGATTTTCTCATCTGCGTGCAAATTGCTTTGTAGCATGCGCATTGAGATTATCAAAGTTTGCGTGATCGCGAAAACTTTGCATGCGATCAACGCACAGCGCTTCATCATCACGCAGCATCTCAATGTTATTCAAACTTTTGATAATCTTTAAACTTTACTGTAGTTAAACAGTAGATTTGTAATTAGCATCGCGTACAGATGAGTTTCATTGCTGGTTGAATCTAAGTCATAAATCACTAAAAGAGTTGAGAAAAATCGATAGACTAACGTTTTCAATCTTTATTCAGCTGAAAATGAAACATGACTATTTCAAGAGTTATTTGCATTGATTATCAGAGAATAATTCGAATAAATGCTATGAAATATGCAATGCAAGACAAACGTCAAAGCATTTACTGCTGAACTGCAGATATTATAGAGCAAAGCAGAGAAAGCTTAAGAAAAAAGCTCAGCTCAAAAACACAGACATTATAATGACATTGTTCATCACCAAGATTGAAAGAATCATAACACTAAAGTATTTGAAAAATGCTTGAATTACGACGAGAAAATGATTATTAGAAACAAAAGAGTAGAACGCGAAGAATGCAAAGAAATAAAGAAAAACGAAAGTATGATTGTGAGAGTTGAAGCGAAAGCACTTGTATATGCAAACTATCAATGTGATTGATCAATAAAAAGATATAAAGCAGCGACTTTGATCAGATTACATGTAACGTAGCACATACACAGTGTTTAAACAATGTCATAGTCATAAACTGCATGCACTTAATGAAGAAATAAAAAAAGAAATTACTACTAAAGTTGTATGTCATTTCATGAATTATTAATACTTTGATAATTGCATGTGAAATGAGTTGTTTGCAATCAACAGTTTCAGCAACAGAATTAAGTTATTTCTCAGTTATGTTATGATTTTTATGAATTAATGTTTCAACATTTGTTCTTCTTGAAGTTGTTGATTCAAGTTGAGAAATTCTATCTTTTAAGAAATGTACTTCATTTAAATGCGTTTTTTGCACTGCTAAAATCATGATTCTCAGCAACATACTTCTGACATGCGTTGCTGAATACATATTCATGTTTTCATTGACATTGTGAATAAACATTTTCTCAACTTCATTAATCACTCATGTATAATAAATTTCATCTTACAACATGCTTTTAACATGATTAACTGAATATTTTCTTTCACTGACATTATGAATAAACATCTTTTCAACATCATTTATCACTTATGTTTAATAAATTTCATTTTATAGTCTGCTTTCAACATGTTCTGCTGAATATTTGTTCATACTTATACTGTGAATAAACATTTTCTTGACATCGTTAATCACTTGTATACAGTATAATTCTCTGATTACTATAAATATTATCATGATGAATTAATACATAAAAGTTAAATCAGAAACTAAAATCAAAGTCTGAGTTGAAGATCAGATCTGAGTTAGCTTTGAGACTTTGTGACTTTGTCAAGACATTATTTAGATCACGTCATATCTTCAACTTAATATGTCATAAATTATGTCATGTTCAACTTGACAATGCTTAATAAACTCTTTATAATCAATCAATTCTCTTAAGTTATTGAGAGCTTCTTAATAATTAGCTTTATCATAATATATATTCATTTTGTGTCTGCTTAGAATATTACATTGTCATACTATTCTCATAAATCTCATTTATTCATTTAATAAACTTAATTATTACAGTTTTAATTATTTTAAATTTGAATCAAAGCTGCTTCGAAGTAGTAATGAAATCAAGACGACTGCAAATCATATGAAAAACGCAAGACACATTAGAAGCGTGAAATGAATATCTGAAGCACAATGATCATAAAAACAAGATCATTCGACAAATGAAATGCGCACATTTCAGATCACAAATGCATGAGTTGAGCGAAGCATTCAAATTGATATGATGCTTTGCAAAATGAGCTAGAATTAAAAGTCAACTATCTAAAAAGCTTTCTCAGTTTTTGTCACTGAAGTGAAGCAACATTGATCATATAACAACGACGTTCGAGAAAAAAATCGAGATACTGCAAGAAAAGTTCTTTTTCTCATCTTCTCAAGCGAATGTTAACGACATCGCAGAATCATTCATATTTCTGACAGTCTCATTCAATTCATGCATCACAGAAGATGAAGTGAAGCAGACAATCAGACGAGTAAAAGCAGACAAAGCGTTGAACGCTTTAAATATTTCAAACAAAGCGCTTCAAGCAAGTCTTGCAGAACTGATTTCAGTATTGACGAGTTTATTTAACGCATGCATAACATACAAGTATTATTCAAAGCAGTTCAAAAAGACTCAGACAATAGTACTACACAAATTAAAGAAAAGTGATTATATTGATTCAAAGACGTATCGACTCATTGCTTTGCTTGATATCATGAGCAAAGCGCTGAAGTCAATCATGATCAAAAGACTGAGTAACATAATTGAAATTCATCACATGCTATCAAATGCTCAAATGAAAGTGAGATGCAAATGATTCATGATCTTGACGTTAAATTTACTAATAGATCAAGTTCACACAGTGTGAGACTGTGAAATTAAATATGTGATCTTCATGCTAAGCTTAGACATCATCAAAGTGTTTAATCAAGTCTCACACGTCAGACTTCTGCATACGCTGAAAATGAAAAGAACATCAAGCTACATAATTGAATGAACACGCAGCTTTCTAAAGAATCGAAAGACGTTGCTAATATTCAATGAACAAACGAGTGACATACGTGAAATAAACGCAAACATATCACAGAGATCTTTCGTTTCATCGATTCTCTTTCTATTCTTTAACGCAAGTTTAATTGAAAAATGCGAAGCACTGAAAATTAAAATCGAAGTGCTTGACTTCATAAATGATATTAATATTCTAGTCTACGACAGATTCATTAAAGAAATCTGCAGAACATTGAGCAAAGCACACGACGTCTGCGCGAAATGAGCTTGCACTCATGACACAACGTTCACATCAGAAAAGTATGAGCTTACGCATTTCACTAGAAAATCGAAGAGATTCAACATTATGACTAGCATACAAATAGAAAGCTCAATTATCAAATTGAAATTAGATGTACGAGTTCTAGAAATGCAACTGAACATGAAACTGCAATGAAACGCGCATCTTCAACAAATAGAAATAAATCATGTCACAAAAATGCTGACACTTAGTCATCTTGAAGTCTTCACATAAAGAGTTATCTTCACAAAAGCGAAACAAGTATACTCAGCAGTAGTGAGATCAGAAATTGCATTTAAAGCGTCAGTCTGACATCAGCGTGACAAGAAAGATGAACTGTTAAGCAAAGAATGCAGATTAGAAACACTTCAGAATCAGACTCTGCATCACGTAGCAGAAGCATTCAAAAGAGTAAACATTGAAACTTTAAAGACAGAAACATACATGAATTCATTACATGTTCATCTGAACATGCTACAGAACAAGATCACATTACACAGTTGAATTAATGATTGAACGTAAGAAATCAGACAAGCATGCGAATTAATACACATTCGTTTGATGAGAGTTAATCACGTCATTTCTCGCTCATTCATCATCAAGAAAATAGTACTTCTGAATGTCTTCATTCAAGAAGATGTAAAGATACAGTCAAGATGCAGATGATGCACTTTCTTCTTCACAATGATTTCAACAAGCGATAATATCATAATAACGCAGTATCACAAAGATCAATGAAATCAACGATGAGAAAAGTACAGAAAATGCGTTGCAAATATCAATGCAATTTCAGCACAAAGATTGCATTTGAGCAATAAGATGATAAAGATGCGTGATGATTTTCAGAAAGCAGAAAGCACTCTTGCAATGCACATCAGAATTGAATGCATAGATTTGAATGCTTATCTGCACTCTAGAAATGTTTCAGACATGAATAGCTTGCGATGTGATTGTGAATAAAGTCATCAGACGACGAAGCATGTATTCATGCGTTGCTTGAACTGATCACATCTGCGATCAAGAATGCTACAAGATGCTGACTTTTTAAACTATCAAATAATCATCATCATCATGAAGAGTCTCAAAGCAGTAGCGAAGATGATGATGAAAACGAAACTCTTGAAGCAATTTAAAGTGGCTAGAACATTCGTTCTTTAACATGCAATCAACGTGAACAAATTTGATACATAGTCTCAAAACTCACTGTTTCAACTGCATGAAGCAATCATATAAACTGCGAGTGATTTTCTATCTTAGAGAGTTTTGTTCACTTGATACAAATAGCATAAAGTTTCTTATGAGTCAATCTAATCGATGTCACAAGAATGTATGAATTTATTATTATTATTATTATTTTAAATTCTTCTTAAAGATAATAATTTAATATTTAAGCATGATAACAGCAATGCAATCACAACAGAATTGCAATAATGATATTTTTATTTTACAAAACATTATATCAGAAAATGAATATTATATAATGAAATCAGAAAGTGAAGAAGCAGAAGATGAACTCTTTCTTAATATTAATGAACAGTTGACTTAAGCAATAATAATAATAATAAATTCATACATTCTTGTGACATCGATTAGATCGACTCATGGGGGACTCTATGCTATCTGTATCGAGTGGACAAAATCCTCTGGGGTAGAAAACCACTCGCAGTCTACACGGCTGCTTCACGCAGTCGAAACAGTGAGTTTTGAGACTATGTATCAAATTTGTTCGCGTTGATCGCACGTTAGAGAACGAGTGTTCTAGCCACTCTAAATTGCTTCAAGAGCTTCGTTTCCATCATCATCTTCGCTACTGCTCTGAGACCCTTCGTGATGGCGACGATTATTCGATAGTTCGAGAAGTCAGCATCTTGTAGCATTCTTGATCGCAGGTGCGATCAGTCCGGGCAGTGCATGAGTACATGCTTCGTCGTCTGATGACTTCATTCGCAGCCGCATCGCGAGCTATCCGTGCCTGAAATGTTTCTAGAGTGCAGATAAGCGTTCAGACCTATGCGTTCGGTTCTGATGTGCGTTGCGAGGGTGCTTTCTGCTTTCTGAAGGTCGTCACGCATCTTTATCGTCTTATTGCTCAGGTGCGATCTTTGTGCTGAGATTGCGTTGACGTCTGCGACGCGTTCTCTGTACTTTTCTCATCGTTGATTCCATTGATCTTTGTGATACTGCGTTATTGCGATGCTATCGCTTGTTGAAATCGTTGTGAAGAAGGGGATGCGTCGTCTGCGTCTCGACTGTATCTTCGCACCTTCTCGAATGAAGACATTCAGAAGTACTATTTTCTTGATGACGAGTGAGCGAGGAATGACGCGATTAACTCTCGTCAAACGAGCGCGTATTAGTTCGCATGCTTGTCTGGTCTCTTGCGTTCGATCGTCGACTCGACTGTGTAGCGTGGCCTTGTTCTGTAGCATGTTCAGATGAACATGTAGCGGACTCATGTATGTTTCTGCCTCTAGAGTTTCGATGTTTACTCTTTTGAACGCTTCTGCTACGTGACGCAGAGCCTGATTCTGAAGTGTTTCTAGCCTGCGTTCTTTGCCCGACAGTTCATCTTTCTTGTCGCGCTGATGTCAGACTGACGCTTCGAATGCGATTTCTGACCTCACTACTGCTGAGTATACTTGCCTCGCTTTTGTGAAGGTAGCTTCCCATGTGAAGACTTCGAGATGACTAAGTGTCAGCATTCTTGTGGCGTGGTTCGCCTCTATTTGTCGAAGATGCGCGCCTCATCGCAGTTTCGTGTTCAGTTGCACCCCTAGAACCCGTACGTCTGGTTTCGATTTGATAACTGAGCTTTCTATTTGTATGCTAGTCGTCATGTCGAACCTCTTCGATTTTCTAGTGAAATGCGTGAGCTCGTACTTTTCTGATGCGAACGTTGCGTCATGGGTGCGAGCTCATTTCGCGCAGGCGTCGTGTGCTTTGCTCAGTGTTCTGCAGGTTTCTTCAGTGAATCTGTCGTAGGCTAGAATGTTAATATCGTTTACGAAGTCAAGCACTTCGATTTTAATTCTCAGTGCTTCGCATTTTTCGATTAGACTTGCGTTGAAGAATAGAAAGAGAATCGGTGAAATGGGAGATCTCTGCGATATGCCTGCGTTTACCTCGCGCATGTCGCTCGTTTGTTCGTCGAATATTAGCGACGTCTCTCGATTCTCTAGAAAGCTGCGTGTTCATTCGATTATGTAGCTCGACGTTCTTTTCATTTTCAGCGTGTGCAGAAGTCTGACGTGTGAGACTCGATCGAACGCTTCGGCGGCGTCTAAGCTTAGCATGAAGGTCACATATTTGATTTCACAGTCTCACACTGTGTGAACTTGGTCTATTAGTAGATCTAACGTCGAGATCACGAATCGCTTGCGCCTCGCTTTCATTTGAGCATTTGATAGCATGCGATGAGTCTCGGCTATGTCACTCAGTCTTTTGGTCATGATTGACTTCAGCGCTTTGCTCATGGTATCGAGCAAAGCAATGAGTCGATACGCCTTCGGATCGATATAGTCGCTTTTCTTCGATTTGCGTAGTACTATTGTCTGAGTCTTTTTGAACTGCTTCGAATGATACTTGTGTGTTACGCATGCGTTGAATAAACTCGTCAGTACTGAGATCAGTTCTGCGAGACCCGCTTGAAGCGCTCTGTTTGAAATATCTGAAGCGCTCGACGCTTTGTCTGCTTTTACTCGTCTGATTGCCTGCTTCACTTCATCTTCTGTGATGCGTGGATTGAATGAGACTGCCAGAGATATGAATGATCCTGCGATGTCGCTGACATCCGCTTGAGAAGGTGGGGGAAAGAACTTTCCTCGCAGTATCTCGGTTTTTTCCTCGAACGTCGTTGTCATATGATCGATGTCGCTTCGCTTCAGTGACGGAAACTGAGGAAGCTTTTTAGGTAGCTGACTTTCGATCCTAGCTCATTTTGCAAAGCGTTATATCGATTTGAATGCTTCGCTCAGCTCATGCATTTGTGTTCTGAAGTGTGCGCGTTTCGTTTGTCGAATGATCTTGTTTTTATGATCGTTGTGCTTCAGGTATTCATTTCACGCTTCTAATGTGCCTTGCGTTTTTCATATGGTTCGCAGTCGTCTTGATTTCATTACTACTTCGAAGCAGCTTTGATTTCAAAAGTCTCTTGCTCGATTTGACGGCTTTGTCAAGAGAGTAGATTTCTCGATGGCCTTCTGTAGCACTCTGATAATCTCGCACACTCTGGCATTCATCATAGTCTTGTCGTCTAGAGAGCGTTTCAAAGGTAGATGTGTTCGCAGATAAGCACTCAATGCTTCTGTATTCATTTTCTTTCAAAGTCGTCGAGTCGAGGGTTGCACTGAGGTTGTTTGTAGGCATAGCTCTGTGGCGATCGAAAGATGATCCGACCCCTGATGCAGATCGGTTCGTACCTCGCACTTGCGTGTCATGAACTGTATTTTCTCGCTGCTAAAGGCTAGATCAATCGTCGTAAATTGATTGTGAGCTTCGCGGGTAATAGTGCCTGGTTCCAGTAATAATTTCAGCCTTGCGTTTGTAATGACGTTTAGTAGGGTATCAGTCGCCGTATGACGAGTGAAGCATCTTCGTCTCTCTCAGTGAGAATGATGTAGATTGAAATCTTCTACGATCAGTTGTTCGCAGTCATTCTTGAGTAGTTCGTTCAAACGAGAAATGGTTGAAGGTTTCTCTGTGAATGTAGTAGACAGTGAGCATGGATTGTAGACGTTTAGAAGTCTTAGCGTCTGCGTTTCGCCGTCTGTGTTGCGAGTTAATATTCTGATTGAGCAAATGTCTGGCTCAGCTGTTTCTACTATTCATTGATCGAGTCTTAGACGTTTGTTAACGTATATGCATGTTCTTGATTGAGATGACGAGTTTTTCACTAGGTGAAAGGAGTTGTGTGCTGGGCTAAATGACTGCGAGCCGTTGTTGTTGCGACCTTGCTCCTGTATAGCTACTATGTTGAATTCGCGAACTTCTCTGTCAATTAGAAACGATTCTTGAATTCTTAATGATTTTCTGGTGTTGTACTGTAGAATTCGTAGGAAAGGCTGTTTCGTCATAGAGTTATTCGTAGCTGTTGTTGACTCTGCGATGAGAAGGCTCTTTGTATGCTTTCGGCCATCGACGATCTTTCTCGCTTTCTGATTGGACGTTCCTGAATTCGCTCAGGTGTCGTCTCGTCTGAGTCACTACTCACGCAAGAGGAAAGGTCGACTCGTCTCTTCTTGATCCCTACTATCTGTCAAGCTGGTTTGTCAGCGATTCGACTGCGTGTTTTCAGCATGACTGTTGCTGAGCTCGAGGGGTTCGTTGAACCGAAAGGATTCGTTGAACCTGAAGAGTTCGTTGAATCTAAAGAGTTCAGGGACAGCGAGGAGGGTGTGCGGTTGTATTTAGGCGCCTCAGGGTATCTGAACGGCCTGTTTCTATAGATTTCGGACGCTTGTTTCATCTGCTGTCGTCACTTGGGGCAGGTGCGTCTTCAGGGTTCGTGGTTTTCGTTGCAGTTGGCGCAACGTCTTCTATTCGGAGGCACCACACACTTCTCTATGTGATGCTTGCCTGCGCATTTTCCGCAGCGCTGATTCTTTCTGCAGATCTTAGCCATGTGACCAAATTCGTGGCATCTGAAGCACTGTGTGATGCGACAGTTCTTTTCGAATAGCTCGCATGCACATTCTTGGTACGAGTTCAGCATGCTCACGTTCATTAGTCGGTTCGCCATCGCTTCGGTCGCGACCTCTACGATGAGCGACGAATGAGTCTTTCCGCTATCTGCTACCTTCTTGGGCCAGGCTATTCTTAGAACTTCCAGATCTTCATGAAGCCTCGCGTTATCTTTTATCAGTCTTTCAATGGTCTTTTCTTGATTGCTCATGTCTATTGTAGTGCGTACTTCATGTGTCAGCACTGCGAAGATTCGGCGTGCTACGCGTGCCGAACTCGCGATTCCTTTTGCTCACGTCTGAATCTTTTCCAGGTTTGCTCGAGCATCTGGGCTAACTGCGTGAAGGGAAATGTCACCGCTGCTCAGCTTGCGAAGTGACATGATTAGGTTTCTTTGGCCTGTCGACACGCCTGCGATTCCCTGTAGAATCTGTCCGGCCGACTTCTTCTGTATCTCTTCTATTTCTCTTCTGTTCATTATCTTAACCATGACTTCTCGTCCCTTGCGAAGCGGCGGCGGGTCGCCCCTGGGACGTTGCTCCCCCGTCGCTATTCCTTCTCTTGCCACGTTCGCCCATGACGTGGTTTCCGTTGGAAGACGTGTGTTTTCCTGTGTATGCAACTGCTTGTTAAGCAGTTGAACTGATGTCTTCAGTTCCTGTACATTCTTCGCGATGAACGCGTTCTGATTCGCGTAGTGTTTTCCTCCTGGGTCGAGTCGAAGGCGTCGAACCAGCTTCAATGCTACCTCTTTTCACGAATGATCTTTGCTCTTCTCTTTCTCTAATTTGGTATCTTTATTAGTAGGTCAATAATATTAGCAACGTTCTCTTCGCCGTCGCGTGAGCGTTTCGGCCTTGCGTCTCTGTTTCCTTGCGACGAATCGACGTCGCTCGCAATCGTCTCCGAATCAGCACTGCTGCGATTCGTGCGATTCATCGTCGTTCAATCGTCTTCTAGGTTCACTCTGCCTTGTTTGTAGTGCTCTTTTTCAAAATTTGTGATGCGTGCGTTGTGGTTGTTTCTTGACTTAAGCAATGCTTCAATGTAATAAACTGCAAAAGAAACAGAAGCTAACAGTTATTTAATCAAAGATTGAGACTTTGAAAATCATTGAAACAATGAAAAGAAGTCATTAAACTTTCACTCAAGTTCTCATGAAGAACTTGAATAATTTACACATCATCTTCATAATGTTGATAAAGATGAAATAAAGTTTTCAAAAGATTATTTTACAAAAGTGAAGATTTTCAATGTTTTTAAAGAAGTATCATGACAAAATCATCAGAAAACATAAAGAGTGAATTCATGATATCAAAATCTCATTTCAAAATATTTTTTAACATTTTGAAAGAAATGAGAAAAAGATTTTGATTGACAACAAGATTTATTTGTACAAGATGCTGACTACGAACTTTCTGCAAGCTATGCTTGTCAGAAGAGCTGAACAATCTCATCAACAAAGCAGTAACAACGCATTATGCTCACATACACAAATCGAGCATTGCATCGCGATGCTCACAAACAACAAGATCATGTGACTAAATGATCATGTGATTAAATAGTGATCAAACAGTGAATGAAAGCTCATGTTGAAGTGATCTGCTTTCACATATACAGATCAAGCATTGCATCGTGATGCTCACAAACAATAAAATTATGTGACTAGATGATCATGTGATCAAACAGCGAATGAAAGCTCACGTTGAAGTGATCAGCTTTCAGTTATATAGATCAAAGTTCATTTAACTCACTTAGCAAGATGATCAAACAGCAAATTCAAAAGCTTATATTGAAGTGATCAGCTTTCAATTACATAAATCAAAAGCTCATTTAGCTCATTCAGCTAAATGATCAAACAGCGAACGAAAGCTCACATCAAAGTGATTGACTTTCATATACATAAATCAAAGTTCATTTAACTCGCTCAGCTAAATGATCAAACAGCAAATTCGAAAGCTTACGTTGAAGTGATCAACTTTCATACATAGATCAAAGCTCGTTTAACTCATTCAGCTAAATGATTAAACAGCAAACTTGAAAGCTTACGTTGAGATGATCAGCTTTCGCACATAGATCAAACTCATCTAGCTCGCTCAGCTAGATGATCAAACAGCAAATTCAAAAGTTCACGTTGAAGTGATCAGCTTTCGTACATAGATCAAAGCTCGTCTAGCTCGCTCAGCTAAATGATCAAACAGTGAATTCAAAAGCTCACGTCAAAGTAATCAGCTTTCATACATAGATCAAAGCTCGTTTAGCTCATTCAGTTAAATGATCAAACAGTGAACAAGAGTTCACATCAAAGTGATTGACTTTCATATACATAAATCAAAGTTCATTTAGCTCGCTCAGTTAAATGATCAAACAGCAAATTTAAAAGCTTACGTTGAAGTGATCAGCTTTCATACATAGATCAAAGTTCATTTAGCTCGCTCAGCTAGATGATCAAACAGTGAATTCGAAAGCTTACATCAAAGTGATCAGCTTTCACATACATAGATCAAAGATCATTTATTCTTCAGATGATCAAATGCAAATTCAAAAGTTTACGTCAAAGTGATCAGCTTTTACAATTTCAAGTTGTTTATATGATGACTTGATTATATAAACAGTTTACACGCTCATATGTGCATTTTAACGATCTGACTGCTCAATGAGAAGATATACTGCATCGACTTTGACTAGATTACATGTAATTTAGCATATACACAGCGCTTCAGTGTTACTATCTAGATAAATAGCATCATGTTTCATAGTCTTAGATTGCATAAGCATGTAAAACTTGAAGAAATAAAAAAAAGAGAAAAAGATTTTATACTGCATGATTTATTTTAAAAATGAATCAAAGAAACTTTAATTTGATCATGAAGAGACTATGTCTGCAACTCAGCAGATGTGATTCAATTTTATTGACTTTTTTTTGAACATAATCAAAAACTCAATGAATCAAGACATAAATGTGACTCAGCAATATGCAAATACATCATAACATTCAGATCAAATGATATGAATGTTTGCAATTTATCTGAGCACTTTGAAACATCAACTTTCATTGTATAGTAATGAGCATAAGCAAGCTCATTTATTCATCAAGTTGAAATTTGAGCTGTATGTGATTATTACTAATGTTCAGTCAATCTTTACTACATGAAATGCATTAATTGATTTTATTGCTCGATTGAAAACAAATTTGCAAAAAGAACACATCTTGTTGTTGAAATGATTTCAAGATGAACTTGCATGATTGAGATAAAATCAATAAGAAGACTCATTCAAAGTGAAAAATATCTCATTAATCAACTAGATTTGATTCTTCATTAAAAATAAGTTCATATGCTTCATCATGTTATAGCAAGAATTTGTTCAACATAATGTGTTATATGTATAATCAAAAGAATCATTACTTTACTGATTATAAAAATGAAAAAATCAAGAATAAATCAAAAGAATCTGATGTAAATTGAGTATTCATTGATTCAATGTTGCATACAAGTCATTTCAAGATTTCAAAAAAAGACAAGCTTTCAATGAATGCTTCAAATCATCAAGAGAAAAACAAGAAGTTCTCTTCATAAAGACTTTTATATATAAAGAGCATGTAATTCAGAGAAATCAGAAGATAGAAATGAAGATTTACATGAATATCAACGCTGAGATGAATATGATTAGTCAACATTTTATCATTGAGCAGAGTATATCATTGCTGAACATTAATCTCTCAAGATTTATCTGAATGAATGATCAGAGTGTTTATTACTATAACATCTATGATGTGCATTATCAACTTATAGACAGCTGAGAGATAGAAAAGAAAGATATAAGTATCTTTTATGCTATCAACAAGAAAGAATCTTTCTTGATCTTAAGCAAGTTGAATATGCAATTCAAGCATATTCAAATAAACATAACTGCAAGAACATAATGTTTCAATATAAATGAGCATGTGTGAAAATGCATCTCATCGACTATGAACAATGCGTGTCTGCAAGACTAGCTCGCGAGATTAGATCAAAGAGACTAATGAGTGAATAGAGATAATGACTTGATAGAAGATGAAAACTCTGCAAGTTCTTGCTTTCATTTCTTAGCAATTAGTTTTATCATCAATAAAGTACTATCTTATTATCTTCTATTATGCAGTTTCATGTAAAGAGATCTTGTCATCTCACAGTTCTAATTGCTTCATTCGCACGAAGCTGCTCAGTAAAAGATGTCAAATGCGCAGCGACTCACTAAAAGTTGCATGATTGAAAGAAGTGATAACTTCTTTCACATTGAGAATTCATCGTCTCATCAGAACAGATCTGAGAATCACGCATTCAAACATGCAGATGAGAAGTTCAAGTTGCAAGAATTTAATGAACAGACAGATCATATTTTTCAACAATCAGCAAGCGAAGTACGCAAGCAGTTAAAGAATCTGAAGATGCAGAATGTACTGCTTGTCTTGCAACTTTATGTATTGAAACTCAAGCGAAAGACTCAATCAATTTCTGATCATCGACATCAACATAGTGATGCACGCAAACATGTTAATCGATTTCGCGAGTCTAAAAAGCAAAGCATCATGAACTATGATTTCTTGATATTCTGACTGCAAGATTGCAAAGACTTCATAGTTGTGACATCATCTGATTTCATCACGAAAGAAGAGAAGCTGCAATAATTTATGTCATACTTGTCAAAAAAGTCTTGCAATCAGTGACAAGATCATGTGATGAGCATGCACAATCATGATGAGATATTCAACTGAAAGTACTACACTGAATACTTGTGTATTAAACTTAGCAATTCTGAAATTCATAACTTTCAAATAAAACATTGACTTAAGACTGCAAAGCAGCAAGTCGATCAAAGCATCACAAATTTTAAGCAATATCTTATCAGACTGTATGCAGATCTGAACTATCATATATTCAACAAGACTTGCATAATGTACTTATGAATGAAGATTAACAAAATCATCATGAATGAGTTTCTTTGCATTTCATACATCTTTATCAATTATGTCGATCTGCTAAAGCATCTTATAAACATTGACTTGCATTTGCAAGACATTGATACATTGTCAAAGTTACATTTGCAGCAAAGTGAGAATGTAGCGTCTCAGAAGAGTTTTCAATTCTTGCATGAAAAGACGAAGTCTATCGTTGCAATGAAGAATTCAAAGTTCTCTGCTTTAAGCATGCAATCTAAAAACAATGCAACACTCAAGTTCAATGAGTTCAAGCAAAATGCTGCTTCATTCAATCTTACATGCTAATCATGCAAGAAGATGAAACACAAGATCAATAATTCAATGTGTCTCAATTATGCATTCAGACAAAAGACTCGCAATCATGATAAAAAGACGAAAAAAGAGAAAGTCTGATGTTCATCATCAAATCATTAAATATAACTACAAAAAGATGATTGTCACGTGCATTGATGATATTAGTACTGACAAATGTCTTTGAGAAAATGCGTAAAGCTCACTGTTTTATTGATTCTGAGATTGAGCGAAATTTTATATTGTAATTATGAGTAAAAAAGCATAAGTTATTGAAGAATCATGCAACTCTGAAACAGATTCAAACAATTAATGATCGTTGAATTCTCTGTTATGATATGCATCAGATCAATATTGAGTTGATTGATCATAAGAAAGTTCGCAAGAGCTGAAACACTGAATTTCATGCTGTGAACATGCAAGAATATGATATGATTCTTGATTATTCATGATTAGATGAGATTGACTTGAATATTCATTGACGCAAGCGTCGTTGATTATATCAAGAAAACAGCACTCAGCGTGCAAAGCAAATACAAGTTAGTCTGTGCAAAATATCAAAATTTGTCGAGCTGATAATGCTTGCAACTAAGAAAAGAAGAAAAACTTATGTAACTTTGCTTTATCAGCTGCTATCTACAGATGACTTATTGCAGAATGCAGATCATCAGATTGCAAGATGCAATGCGCTTCAAGCGAAAGAATCAAAGATATTCTTTGCTATTTAAGATTTCAAGAAAGTGTTTTCTAAAATTCTTTCTGATAGTCTGAACATGCATGATCAGATGAAACATCTCATTGATCTGATGAAAAGCAAAATGTCTCACATTGAGTCTATTTATAAGATGATACAAGATGAGTTCGCTGCAATATGAGATTATTTAAACAATGCATTAAAGAAGAAATAATTTTATTCATCAAGTAGTTCTGCAGAAGCATTTGTGTTGTTTGTAAAGAAGTTGAACGAAAGTTTTTGTTTATACATGAACTATCATAATCTCAATGAAATAACAGTAAAGAACAATTACTCATTGTCTTTACTGTTTGAGACGCTAAATTGCTTTGCTCATGCAAGACACTTTATCAAAATTGATATTTGCAACATTTATCATCGCATTCAAATTCGCAAGAATGATGAATGAAAAACGACTTTTCATACATGCTATGATCAGTTTGAGTATCAGATGATGTTCTTTGAACTGACAAATGCTTCTGCAATCTTTCAGTTCTATGTAAATCATGCACTTAAGTTATTCATGAATATTTGCTGCGTGATATATTTAAATGACATCTTAGTATACTTTGAGATGAAAGAACAGCATTAAGAGCATGTGCATAAGATTCTTTGCGCGCTACTAAAATATCAATTGTATGTCAAGCTGTTGAAATGCACTTTCAATCGTAGTGAAGTTATCTTTCTGAGATTCATGATAAAGTGAAGAAATATTCAGATGAAACAGTCTTGTATCGACATAATCACTAGCTGATCTGAGCTCAAGTCTGCAAAGAATATTCTCATATTCTTGAGATTTATGAGATTTTATCGATGATTTATAAGAAAGTTCTTTCAAATCATCATGTTCTTAACAAATTTAATCAAGAATGCAAAGAAGAAGATGATGCATTTACTCTTTGCAATGACGTTGAAAGTAAGAAAAACTTTTGAAAGATTGAAAGCAGTCTTTATCAATGCTTTCATTTTGAAACACTATGATTGAGATGCAGATCTTTGCATGAAGATCAATGCATTCAATCACGAAGTTGAAGATGTACTTAGTCAGAAGAGCAAGACTGATCAATGACATTTCATTGCATACTATAGTTATAAGTTCAAAGAAGCTGAAGTATAATGAGACATGCATGATAAAAAGCTGTATGCTATAGTTCTTGATTTTAAGAACTGACAACATTATCTTCAGAATAGCAAGTGATTCATATATGTGATAACAGATCACAATAATTTTCGTTACTTTATGATGATGAAGAAGCTCAACGCATGACAGATGCATTAAACTGAGAAATTAGCTGCATTTGACTTTCATATAAAATATTGCAAAGACAAATTAAACTTTGCGAATGCATCATCAAGAAGATTCGACATCATGAAATTGAATGATAGTGAGAAGAATAATGATTATTTTCTATCTACTTTGTAAAACAAACTTCACAATCAGAAATGTCAATCTGAGCTGCTAAAGAATGAAGAAGTTTTGACAGCGATCAAACTTGCAGCATTGATGATGCAACTGAATGACATAGTCATTGCAGATACTCAAGTCATGTGTTTAAATGAGAAAATACTCGCTAAATCTTGCAGAATTTTAAACACTGTGTCATTTCAACTTCTGATTCATCAAATTATGAAGTTAAAGAGATTTTATTTGAAGATGAGTGAATCAATGACTACGTGACTGCTGAAGTTACAACAAAGAAACATCTTTGTTGCAAATGAGAAGTGACATCAACAATTCACATCTAGAAAAAATGAGCTTTTGAAATGAAGTATGAAGAATGATGAACTGTTACGTCGTGATCTTGCAATTTATGTATTCAATGACTCTGTTACAAGAAATGAGATTCTGCATATGAATCATGATGATCTCAAGACAGATCATTTTGCATACGCTTGTATTAAGACTGTGATAAGAAGAAAATATTACTGATTGAAAATGCTCAAAGAGATGACGAAATATGTTTACATCTATTCAGACTGTCAGTGAATGCAAGTGCATCATCATAAGCTCTATGAAAAGCTGATGTTTATATTTTCAGAGAACGTAGATTCATTTCACATGATGATCATAAATTTCATAACAGACATGCTCTCTGCAAAGAATTCATACATCGAAAAAACAAGCAATGTTATATTGATAATAATAAATAAGTTGATCAAGCACGCAATCTATATTTCGATGATCAAAGATTTGAACGTCGAGAGACTTATGAATCTGCTATGACGAAAATTCATATCTCAGCATGAAATGATGTGAAGCATTATATTGAATTGAGACTTACTGTTTATCAATCATTTCTGAATCACTTTATGTTGACATCTTGAAGTGAAGCAAAAGCTAAGCACTGCGTTTCATTCGCAAATCAACGATCAAACAGAAAGACAGAATCAGATGCTTGAGCATTATCTGCAAGTGTATTTCAATTACAAGATGAATAACTGATCAGAGCTTTTGTCAATGATAATGTTTGCATATAACAACAGTGTACATGCTAGTATTAAAAAAACTTCACATGAACTTCTAAAGAAATACATTGCGAGCTTTGCAAAAACATCTAAGAACAGAACTTTAAAGAAAAAGACATTCTTAACTATAAAGTGAGCAGAATGACTATGAAGTATCAGAAAACATTTAATGAAACTATGAAAGCAAATAGCAGAGCAGCAAGCAAAGTATTATAATGCTCATCATAAAGCTGTAAGCTTTCAAATGAAAGACAAAGTGCTTCTGCAAAGTATAAACATTCATATGCTTTGATCAAAGAAAAAGATTGATTACAAACAATTGAGATCATTCAGAATATTGAAGAAGATCAACATGCAAGCGTATAAGCTTGAACTATCTGAGAGATATGATACAATTTACTTGATTTTTCATGTCTTTTTATTGAAATTCTGAGAATCAATGAAAAATCTTAGCAATGCGAAGAAGATCATTGAGAACTATGAGATAGAAAGACAAGTACATCAGTTGACTGTGAAGAAGTCAAAGAAAAAAAAGAAAGACAGATTATGTAAGAGTCATGATTGAAAGAATATCAAAAGCGCAAAGACGCGAGTTTAAAAAGTTGATACTAAACTACAATTATAAAATTTCATGCAACATATATCTTCTAAAAAAGAAGATAATGAATGCTGTAAAAGAATGAAGAAAAGAAGTGATCAATGATTGCAAGCAAGAACGTTGAAGTGAAGAAAAGAGTTATTTATTCATCAGTGAATCTCGTCATGCATTACTTGCTTCAGTCAATACTTACGAGATGAAGACGAAGTAACATGATGACAATGAAAAGTGATGAAAACGAGAGAAATAAGAATTTCTACTCAACTGTTAAATACAATCTCACATGCTGAGAGAAAAAACTACTCACTCTTTCATTGTTGAAGACGAAGAGCAAGATGATCTCAAGCATGAGTGATGAAATGTTGAGTTATCGTTCACGCAGCGTGATGCATCATCAGCTGAAGAAGACGCGAGACTAAATTCATCACGTAATTGTGCTTTTCTTCGAAGCAATGCTCGCATTTGCGAGCACGTTCAATGAGAACACAACACATGTGAATTGTCACTACGCTCAGATGATGAACGCAGCGACAGCATCAGATCTTCTGATCATGATGATTTAATATACATCAGCATTTATTGAACATGCAAAGATAAATATGTTTATCAGAAGTTGTAAGTTCAGTCATCAATGCAGCAAACGTGAAGAAAGCAGAAGAAGCAGACGTGACAGACGTTGCAGTGACGATGACATGAAGAGAAATGTACATTTCAAGAAAATGAGCAGATTTCGCAAGCATGTTAGCATGATCTTGATGAGCGCAAATGCTGCTACTTATAATGATAATGATGATGATGATGATGTTGTTGATACTGCTATGTCATTCATGTTAACTCATGAGCTGACTTGCATCACAAAAACGTCGCAACGAAAGAAACTCATATCATGAGCTGCGAGCTATGCAAGATACACATAGCAAATCTCATGCTTCATCAGTTTGAAAAAGCAGTACTCATGAAAGAATATGTTGAGACAAGACAAGAAGAAAAGAAAGAAAGAAAGAAAGCAAAGCTGAAGAGTTGATATCAACAATCTCGCACTAGCTTTGTTTATGCTTGTTAACATGATTAATTTATGACACTTTTACACAGATGCTAAAACGTTGAAGAAGTCATGATTACGCTATCAGCTACAAAAAGACAATACAATGCTATGAAGACTCAAAGATCAAGTCTTTAAAAGAAGATGCAGTTGTGAGAATGCATCTCATCGACTATGAATGATGCGTGTCTGCAAGACTAGCTCGCAAGATTAGATCAAAGAAATTAATGAATGAATAAAGATAACAACTTGACAAAAGATGAAAACTCTGCAAGCTTTCAAGCTTTCATTTCTTAGCAATTAGTTCTATCATCAATAGAGTGCTATCTTATTATCTTCTACTACGCAGTTTCACGTAAAGAGATCTTGTCGTTTCACAGCATGCATTCAAGTTATTTATTGCAGAAGATTTTGCAAAAGCTCTACAAAATGAGTTTACTATGTATGCTTTTATCATGATCAAAGTTGTTAAAGAATTGATCATTGAACATTAAGTGAAAGCAATGAATAACATAATGAGTTGTATCACAAATGTGCTTGAAACACAGATTTTACTCGTTGAATTGAAAGAATACAAAGATGTATTCTTAATAGAAAGTGCAGACAAATTGTCTTTGCATGAAAATCATGATCATGCAATCGAAATCACTGCAGAATTATCATATGAATCATTGTATAATTTGTTGAACACAAAGTTAATGACTCTGAAACAGTATTTAAATGATGTTTTAGCAAAAGAATGAATTAAGTACTTCATCAACTCAACTGATATATTTATTTTATTCATTCTTAAAAAGAATGATAATCTTTATTTATGCATGAACTATTGAGATCTGAATAAGATCATTATCAAGAATCATCATTCACTGTCTTTAATTAATGAAACTTTAAACAGACTCAATTAAGTCAAGCAGTTTACTAAATTAAATTTGAAGAATGTGTATCATCATTTCAGAATTCAGTATAAAGATGAGTGAAAAATAATGTTTCATACTCATTATGATCACTTCAAATATATGATCATGTCATTTAATTTGATCAATGCATTTATCATCTTTCAGACTTATATTAATAAAATCTTAACAAAGTTTTTAAATGACTTTTATGTTATTTATTTGAATGACATTCTAATTTTCTTTGTAGAGAAGATTAATCAGGTAAATCACATAAAGCAGATTTTGAAGAGACTAAGAAAGTTCAAGCTATATGTTAGCTTGAAGAAGTGTGCATTCTTCATCACTAAAGTGAACTTTCTAAAATTTATCATATTCACAGAAAATGTTTTGATGAATTTAAGTAAAGTAAACATCATCAAAACATGACTCAGATCAAAGATGTATTAAGAAATATAAGTTTTTCTGAGATTCATTAATTTCTATCAACATTTTATACATCACTACTTTCAGATAGCAAAGTCTTTAACAGAATTGCTGAAAGATAGTGTAAAAGATGTAAAAATGAACTCATTTTTATGATTAAATGAAGTGAAACAAGCATTTAATCAGCTTTATGACGTCTTTATGAAAGCATTTATATTAAGATACTTAGATTCAGAGCAACATATACACATTGAGATTGATGCATTCAACTATGCAGTCATGAGTATTTTGTTTCAGTCAGATGATGAAGATTAATAACATTTAATTGCATTCTGATTCAGAATGATGATAAACGTTGAAAGAAATTATGAAACATATGATCAGAAGCTTTTAGTCATAGTAATGATGTTTAAACAAATTTTTTTCTTTTTCTTCATTAAGTGCATGCAGTCTATGACTATGACACTGTCTAGACGCTGTGTGTGTGCTACGTTACATGTAATCTGATCAAAGTCGCTACTTTATATCTTTTCATTGATCAATCATATTGATAGTTTGCACATACAAGCGCTCTCGCTCAAACTCTCGCAATCGTACTTTTATTTTTCTTCGTCTCTTCGCATTCTTCGCGTTCTACTCTTTCGTTTCTAATAGTCATTTTCTCGTCGTAATTAAAGTATTTTTCAAATACTTTAATGTTGCAATTCTTTCAATCTTGATGATGAACAGTGTCAATATGATGTCTGTATTTTTGAGCTGAGCTTTTTTCTTAAGCTTTTTCTGCTTTGCTCTATAATGTCTGCAGTTCAGCAGTAAATGCTTTGACGTTTGCCTTGCATTGCATATTTCATAGCATTTGTTTGAATTATTCTCTGATAATCGATGCAAATAACTCTTGAAATAATCATGTCTCATTTTCAGCTGAATAAAGATTGAAAACGTTAGTTTATCGATTTTTCTCAGCTCTTTTAATGATTTATGACTTAGATTCACATCTGATATGATCTTTCAATACTGATTTTTCTTTTTGATACTGCTTTTTCAGATCTCTAATCATTGTAATTTCATCTCTTTGCAAATTTGCTTTTTGACGAAGCTTATGATGATTGCTTTCATGTTGTTGATATCTGATACTTCTTGAGCAGTAATTTTGATCAATTGATCTGCTTTTTCGTTCTCAATAATGCTTTTGCGACTTGATATTCACTGTATGCGAATTTGACACTGTTTCTGACGTAAATTGGTCAAATTTTGTCGTATGTCATTGAATAATCTCGCATTGACGTTGCTCTTTGCATTTAGTCTTTGCAAAGTCATTTGACTGTTCATGTACATTCAATTTTCGCTGTTTTTGAGTGCTTTTTCGCTGCACATTGCAATTGCATCGCTAATAGCTTGCAGTTTCGCTTTCGTTATGATAATTTTGTCTGAAATGCTTGTCACTTTGCTGCATCTAACAAGTTCATGCATAAATATCACTGTTGTTTTGATTTCTGTTTCAACTTCTGCTATCTTTTTTCGAATTTGCGATGCGTCTGTGTACATCACTATGTTTTTCGTCTTTTTGATAATTCTTTCTAATTCTCTATAGTGTATATTGATCATGTCGCAAGTTTCGTCTTTTGCAAATTCGATTTGAAGTTTTGCTAAATGCTCGATTTCTTGCTCTCACGATTTCTTGAAGTGAGAAATTTCAATTTCTTTTATTGAATTCAGTGTTTTTTGCACTTTGTTCAATATTCAATATATCTGCGTGAGTCTGTCTTTGCACTTCTTAGCTTTTCAAGATACATTCGTCTTTATCTTGTTTCAGTTCAGTTATTTTGATGCATTCAGATCTAGATTCAATTCAATAGAGTATTGAGATGAGTACGTAATAAATGTTCTTTTTCTAATAAAGTGTTTTTTCAATAATTCAACTATTCAAATTGCATAGTTCTTGCACTTTTGATCTAATCATATCTTCATTGACGAGATTTCGACTTCTATTTGCATAGCATTTATTGATGATGTTCAAAACACACTCAGAATTTTTCATAATGCAGCGTTTTGCAGTTTGCGAAATTTGACTAAGTAGCTTTTTTGATTATTTCATCATATTTCGACGTCATAATCACTAATAGATGTGACATATGTCAAATATAACTGCTTTTCTGATTTGACATTTAGTTCTCACTCGCTATTCATTAATCTAAACAACGAGTGTAGCGTTCTTGTGACTGTCGCGATTTTCGTTTGCACATGAACTTTGAAGTTGAGCTTTCGATTCAGTCAGACTTCTAGTCATTGTACACATGTTTTTGATTTTATGATCGTGTTATTGAGTAGAATAATTATTTGATTGAATGTCGTCTTATAACTTTCAAAGTGTATCAATTCAGATTTTGAGTCATCAAATTGCACTGCGTTTTTCTTTGCTCATGTAAAAGCGATTTTTGCTGCATTTTTCAGCGTTTTTACATTCTTATCAATATTCTTTTCCTTCACGTATAGTGCTACGTCGTCAATGTAGCTGAATGATTGTAGATTTTCGATCTTTGCGCGAATTCTCGAAAATAAGTATCGAATATAAATTAGAAATAAAATGAGCGAAATAGATGAATCTTACGATATTTCTGTGATTATTTTCTTTGATTTCTGACGTTCATCATCAAATGCTAAGTCAATAACTCGATTTTGTAAGAAGCATTTTACTCACTTGATTAAATTGATCAATATTTTGATCAGCTGTTTCAGTGCAACATGATCAAAAGCTTCTTTGATATCTAGAAGTAGACAGATAAGCGTGTTTTCGCGACTTTTTGTCATTTGTGCATCATGTACTAGATTTAGTATCGCGTCTATAGCTGATCTTTGTTTTCTGTCTTTCATTTGATCAAAATCTAGCAGCTTGTCGTTAATTTCAGCTGTGTAAGACAGTTGCACTGCTATTATTTTTTCTGCTACTTTGTTTAAACAGTTTAGCAGCGTAATAATTCTGTATGTCTTCGAAATTAAATAATTCGACTTGTTTGATTTTTTCAGAATAATTTTCGTGTCTTCACGTCATATCTTCGAATGATAGTCATTTTCAATCAAATCTGAGTACACTAAATTGAAGATTTTCAATATGCTTTTGTACGCTCGCTGTATGATTGCAAATGACATATCATCTGATTCGAGTGCTTTTCTGAATGCTGAGAAGTTAATAACGTGCTTGATTTTCTCTTTGATAACTCTTAATCACTGTATACTTTCATTCAATAGTAATTCTTCATTGATTTGAATTTTCGAAGATGATGAGTACATTGCTTTCAGAAATGTCTTGCACTTTTCATTGAATTCAATTTTCAATTCTTTTTGCAAGTTTTGTATCAAGAATAGCTTTTCAATTAGACGTGATTTAGTAAACTTGTATGTTTGAAACATTTTTTTTTCTTCGACGTTGTTCAAAAAATTGATTCAGAATTGATTTTTGATCAGCTTTATTGCATCATGATACGAATTTCGCATTTGTTCTATCTTTGCTCATGCATCATCATTTCTGCATCTTTTTCAGATTCATTTATCGAAAATATGTTGCATACATTGCATGCAACATACATAAGACACGATCTTTATGCTGATTTTTCTCTTAGCGAGAGATAGTTTCTCGCAGCAGATTCACAGTTCAAGATGAGCAAAATCTCTAATTGCTCAAATTTTGACAGTTTACTTCTTAAGCATGAGTTGCAGATGTTTCGTCTGTGATACACATGTATATCACAGTCAATTTCTTCTCTAATCACATCAACACACGCTACTGTTCTCTTAAACTATACAGATGATGTCTTTGACTAAAGATTGATTTTATCATCAAGACATTCAAGAGTCAAAGCTCAGTGAAGAAGTGAGATTCTTGAAATCAACAATCATCATCATTGTATATCACGTCTTGCAGATGCTCGCTTCGCTTGTAAAGTGTGCAACTCATCTGTTTCATGTTATCTGTAGAAATTTCTTTCATGCAGATCAATCATGTTTTGCAAAAATGTTCATATGCTACACTTTTAATCAGACAGCATAATTCAATCATTCTTTACTAACTCGCTTGTGTTTCTCTTCTCTTAACAAAGTCTTCTCATCAGCATATCATTTACATATAGAATGTCTGTGTCTGAATGTTTATCAAACGATATTAATGAGATTTTTGAGTTTGTTCATGTCAAACTTAACAAGACTCATGAATTGCTCATGTTGTAGTAACAGACATGCAGTTTTAACAAGATTTATATGTAGTTAGCATGTAAATTTAAAGAATGTTCATGATTCAAGTTCTTTCTGCTAGTCATTCTCAATAGATCAAACATAAAAGTATTCTGTCTCAGTTCTTGTCATCGCGACGACAAGATGCTGAATCGAATGATTTTCATAAGCGATTTTCCTCATAGTTCTGCATTCTATTTGACTTTCTCATCTGCATGCAGATTGCTTTGTAGCATGCACATTGAGATTATCAAAGTCTGCGCGATCGCGAAAACTCTGCACGCGATCAACGCATAGCGCTTCATCATCACGCAGCATCTTGATGTCATTCAAACTTTTGATAATCTTTAAACTTTACTGTAGCTAAACAGTAGATTTGTAGTCAGCATCATGTACAGATGAGTTTCATCGCTGATCGATGCAGATAAAGAGACTGCGCGAAAGAATTGAATTTGCAGTCAATCAGCTAAGACAAGCAATATCAGAACAGAAAGAGACTATAAATTATAACTTAATCTACATTCGAAGAGCATACGACAAAAGCATAGAAAACTCGATTCAGAAGCAAATTGATCGACTTCAAAGTCAAACAAACAACAAACTGAAGATCATTCTACAATTGATTCAACAAAATGCTGAAAACATCAAAAAGAAAATCAATGCAAAGCAAATGACAGAGAATTCGTAAATCTCGCAGAAGACGCAGAATTCGCAAACGTCGCAAGTCATGCAAAATTCGCAAAAATCAACGCAGAAGCTCACATATGTGCAAAAAGCAGCTCAAGTCACAAGCGTAAATGCAAATGCAAACATAAATGCAAATGTGAATGCAAATGCAGACGAATAAAATCTGATCATCAAGAAATTCTCGTTAAAATCACAAGAAATATCATATCATGAAAGAAGACTCATTGTCAATCTCAAAAATGAGAACTGAACTTTAAAGATGATGAAAATGCGAGACTTGATGAATAACACGTTGAAAAAGGCGAAAATTAATCTAATAATCATCATGATAGTCAAAATGTAAAAGAGAAACAACATTGTTCTGATGATCTTGAAAAAATACATCGCAGACATCTTACTAGCGCAAAGAGTAATATGAGAGCATGTTTTTGATGTTAAAAGCATTAA
>JAABUY010001490.1_pt1 | contig 31325 bp, 23 predicted proteins | sample 5560271 | NCBI WGS metagenome assembly JAABUY01 (sample SAMN10711886, study PRJNA513374) | rock metagenome | isolation source: Antarctica rocks | place: Antarctica: Victoria Land, University Valley | reverse complement strand
CCAAGCCGGGAAAACTAGCAGACCCGAAGGAAGAAACACAAGAAGTTTCTCAACAGGCCAACAAAGAGGGATCTAAGCGCCAACGATCACAAGGTCAACTCCCCACGTGAAAAAAGCTGAGAATATCCGCTCCCCCTCAGATCCAAGCCCGGGCTCACCCGCCGGCCCAGCGCTCAACCATCGGCCCACAGCGCCCTGCCCCATCCCGCCGCGTCGGAGTGAACCTACCCAGCCGCCTTGCCGCTCGCCCGGCCCACCGGCGGACGCCACTCGCCGGTGCGCCGCCGCGCATCCCAGGCGTAGCGCGGGTCGCCCTCCAAAAGGTGCAGGTGATCCCCCACCCGGTTGCGTCCCAGCCACGCCACCGCCGCCTCCAGCTCGGCCAGCCCCATCTCCGCGCGGCTGCGCCCCAGCACGCGCTTCAGCGCAGCGTTGTAGGCGTGGTAGCCGCCCCTCGCCCGGCTGTGCGCCTCGACGTCGTCCTCCACTGCCTGCGCGGCCACCAGCTCGGTGATGCGATGTCGCAGCCGCCGCTCCGCCTGGCTCGGCGCCTCCAGCAGCTCGGCCTGCGCCGCCTCCGCCATCTCAGGCCTGGCCATCGCAAGCTCCGGCCCCGGCCGCAGCAGCGCGTAGCGAAGCGTGAGTGCGTTGCTCTCCAGCGGCACGATGCCCCGCTCCTCGCGGACCTGCGCGAGCTGCTCGGACAGCCAAAGCGGCAGATCCCCCTGCCGGCGCGCCGGGCGCGGACGGGCGCGGGTGCCCTGCTCCTGCTCCATGCGCCAGCGGAAGCGCGCGAAGAACGGGTCGTCCGGATGAAACACCAGGGCGTGCTGGCTCTCATAGTCGCCGGCGTGGCGATCGACCCGGGTGGCGCGCGCCACCATCTGCTCCAGCCAGGGACGCGAGCGGATGTGCGTCAGCGCCGCCACCACCGCGATCTCCGGCGCGTCCAGCCCCTCGTACGCCATCGCCACCGTGACCAGCACGCTGGGCTCCGCGCGCAGCCGGTAGGCCGCCAACGTCTCGTGCGCGTCGCGCTCGTCCGACACCGCGAGGCGCACCGAGTCGCTGCCGCGCGGCGCCCAGCCCCGCAGCACCGAGACGTAGCGCCGCGCCTGTTCCTGGTCGGCGGCCACCACCAGCAGCTTGCCCAGTCCCCGGCCCGGCTCGCCAGCGGCAAGGCCCAGCCGTGCGCGCCGCTCCGCCCGCAGCCGCCGTGTGGCGTCGAACGCCTCGCGCAGCAGCGCGTCGGCGAACCCGGTGCGCAGCGCGGTGAACAGCGCCGGGCGCGTGGTCTCCGTCGGGTGCGAGCCGCCCAGCCGGTGCGGCCCGAGCGTGGCCCGCGTGCCGTCCGGACCGGGTTCGGCCAGCCAGCTCGCCTCGCCGTCCAGCGCCCCGAAGCGCACCGGCAGCACCGCGCGCTCCGCCAGCGCCTGGGCGCGTGAATACCCGATCACCGCCCAGCCCGGCGCCGCCAGGTCCACCTCGTCGCCCCTGACCGCGCCCTGGCCGGCCCCACCTTCGCCGCCCGCGACGGCACGGCGATACGGCAGCCACAGGATGCGCCGGCCGTCCGCGCGCTCCAGGGTGCCCGACAGCAGCAGCCGCACCCGGGCGTGCGACAGCAGCGGCAGCAGGGCCGCCGACCACGCCGCCGCCGGATCGGCGCTCCCGCCGGCACCCCCTTCGTCGAGCGCCGGCAGGTGGTGCGCCTCGTCCAGCACCAGCAGGGTGCGATGTCGCCGGAACTCCGTCAGGTGCAGCGCCGGCGCCGCCGCTACGGCCTGGTACGTGGTAACGTAGCCGGCCTGCCCCCGGCTCGGGTCCGCGGCGTTCTCCGCGGCGCGCACCGACAGCGCGTGGCCCAGCGCAGCGCGCCAGTACGGGTCGGCGAACGCCTCTTCCGCCTGCAGGCGGAGGGTGTCGCGCGGCACCACCCAGCACACGCGCTCCACCATGCCGGCCTCGATCAGGCCCTGCGCGGCCAGCACCGGCAGCAGGCTCTTGCCGCCGCCAGGCGTGACCGCCGCCAGCACGTCGCGCAGGCCGTCCGCCTCACCCGCGGCCAGGGCCTGGATGATCGCGAGGAGCTGCGCCTGATGGGTGCGGAGCGGGCGGGCCGAGGACAAGGCGCGTGTCTCACCGGGGCTGCGTTGCGGAAAACCGATCCTGAGTCCTCGGGACTCCGCTGTCCAGGCCGGATGTTCCACTTTCGTGCCTGTGCCGTGCGGGGACCGGCGCCCAGCCGCCGCAGGGCGCTTCACAATGGATTCATCAATCCGCGGGATGCTGCGCGGGCCAGACATTCACAGAACGAGGATCCCTGGACATGCCGGACCGCCACGCCGACAGCCTCTCGATCCCCGAGTTCCCATCCCCGGACAAGCAGCGCCTGACGATGGCGCTGCGGGCGTTCTCCGCCCTGGCCAACGGCCGCCTGGACGAGGCGGAGCAGTGCCTCGACGCCCTGGACCCGCACCCCGCAGAGAGGGCGGCGGCCTGAAGGCAGGCAGAAAGCAAGGCTGGGCTCTCCCTCCGCTGCCCATTCCAACAGCCCAAGAGGGCTGTCGGAATCTTTGGGCAGCTCCGCCCAGACCCGCCAGGGGGAAGCCCTCCCTGGACCGGCTTTACTGAGTAGTGAATTCCAAAGGCCTGCCTTTGGCGGAGTTTGAGGCAGAGCCTCAACCTTGCTTGCTTTTGCCGTCCGCCTCACGGAACAGGCATCGGCCCGCCCCGGAAATCACCGCTCTGGCGCTGTGTGCCTTCCCGCCGCACCATCCCCGGCCGGAGACCGCCGTGGAGAGTGCCGTGTCCAGCCTCGAAGCCATTGCCCCCTACCATGACGCGCTGACTGCGATCCGGCGCGACCTGCACGCCCACCCCGAGCTGGGCCTGGAGGTGCCGCGCACCGCGGCGCTGGTCGCCGGGCAACTGGCCGCCTGGGGCATCGAGGTCGCGACCGGCGTGGGCGGACACGGCGTCGTAGGCACGATCCACGGCACAGGCGGCGGCCCCACGGTCGGGCTGCGCGCCGACATGGACGCCTTGCCGATCGAGGAGGCGGCGGACGTCGCCTGGCACAGCACGGTGCCCGGCCGGATGCACGCCTGCGGCCACGACGGCCATACCACGATGCTGCTGGGCGCCGCGCGCCACTTGGCGGAGACGCGGCGCTTCGCCGGCACCGCGCGAGTGATCTTCCAGCCCGGCGAGGAGGGCGCGGGCGGCGCGCTGGCGATGCTGGCCGACGGCTTGTTCGAGCGCTTTCCCTGCAACGCGGTGTACGGCCTGCACAACCGACCCGGCGCGGCGCTCGGGGCGTTCTCGATCCGCCCCGGCGCCTTCATGGCCGGCGGCGCGTTCTTCGACATCCGCGTCACCGGCGTGGGCGCGCATGGCGGACGACCGGAGACCGGGGTCGACCCGGTGGTGGCGGCCGCGCAGATCGTCTGCGCCGCGCAGGCCATCGTGGCGCGCTCCCTGTCGCCGCACGAGCCGGCGGTGCTGAGCATCACCCGCATCGCCGGCGGCGCCTCCTACAACGTCATCCCGTCGGAGGTGACGCTGTCCGGCACCGCGCGGGCGTTGTCGGCAGACACTCTGGCGCAGCTCGAACGCCTGTTGCGGCGCACTGCGGAGGGGGTCGCAGCAGGGCTCGGCGCCACGGCGGAGCTGGACTTCCGGGTGCTGTTCAACCCGCTGCGCAACGACCCGGCGCACGCGGCCGCGATGGCGGACGCGGCGGCATCGCTGGTCGGCGAGGCGGCGGTGGAGCGCGACGAGCCCCCGGTGATGGTGTCGGAGGACTTCTCGTTCATGCTGGAGCAGGTGCCCGGCGCCTACATCCAGATGGGCATCGGCGAGGCGGCCTCGCTGCACAACCCAGCCTACGCGTTCAACGACGCGGCGATACCATATGGCGCGGCGTTCCTCTCGCGACTGGTGGAGCGCGGCCCGCCGTTCTGACGCCAGCACGCCTCGGAGGCGACCGGAGAAGCAAGCAAGGTTGAGGCTCTGCCTCAAACTCCGCCAAAGGCTCGCCTTTGGAATCCATTACTTAAGTAAATCGGTTTCCAAAGGGCTTGCCCTTTGGCGGGTCTGGGCAGAGCCCAGCCTTGCTTGCTGACAAGTCGATGTCAGAGGTTGTTACTACACCCCGCTCGGCCGGATGCGAGGCGCGCCCCATCGATCGCGGCGGATCGGCCGCCCCTAGCCCACCAGCTCCTTGCGTGCGGCCTCCAGCAGCGTGCCAAGCTCGGCGAGCCGCCCGTCCTGCAGGTCGGCCAGCGCGCGCTCGAGCGTGCCCGCCAGTCGGTGCAGAGTGTCCGGCGGCGGAACCGACGCCTCAGCCTCGCCGCCTGTGGGAAGGGCGGCCTCGCGCAAGGCGTCCAGCGCGAGCTGCACGCCACGTCGGATCTCGCCGGCGTCCAGCGCGAGGGCCGCGCGATGCGCCCGCTCCAGCTCAAGCTGGGCGGTCTCGATCAGGCTGGCCTGATGGTGGGCCTCGACGGTCATGGCTGTCTCCCTCTCTGCCACGAACCTACCCCCGATCGCCCCGCGCCGTCAGGTGCCCAAACCCCGCCGCGTCGCGCTCACCCCGCCCGCCCGTGCCGAGGCGTACGGCCGGAGCCCTGCTTGACGACGCCACCGGCAGGAGCAACTGGCACCTTGCGCACTGCGCCCGGCCCGGAGTTTCGCCCGCATGTTCAGTCCCGGCTCTCCCCTGGCGCGGCTGCTGTGCGCGCCGATGCGGCCGGGCACCGTGTGCTGGCTGGGAACCAGGCCGGCCCGACACGGCGCGATGGACGTGGCCGCGGCCCTGGCGCTTGACCTCGCGTTTGGGGTGGAGGGCGACCACTACCGCGGCGCCACGACCGGGCAGCGGCAGGTGACGCTGATCGCCGACACCGACCTGGAGGCGATCGGGCGCTGCCTGGGCCTCGCGGTCACGCCGGAGCACCTGCGGCGCAACATCGTGGTGGCGGGGATGAACCTGCATGCGCTGAAGGGCTGGCGGTTCCGGGTGGGCGGCGCGGTGCTGGAGGCCACCGGCGCGTGCCACCCCTGCTCGCGGATGGAGCGGACGCTGGGCACGGGCGGCTACAACGCGGTGCGCGGCCACGGCGGCATCACGGCGCGGGTGGTCGCGGCGGGCGCGGCGCGGCTGGGCGACACGCTGGAACGGCTCGACCAGACCGAATAGACACGCGCTGACCGGAAGCACAGGAAGGTTGAGGCCCCACCTTCAAGCATGGGCCTCAAACTCCGCCAAAGGCTGGGCCTTTGGATTGCCTTCCTTGAAGAAAGCCAGTCCAGGGCGGCTCGCCCTGGCGGGTCTGGGCAGAGCCCAGCCTTGCTTTCTTCCGCAACCTTCAATGCCCCTGGACGCCCCGGGCCGCACAGGCGGATAGTCCCGGCAAAAGCCCTCGGAGGACCCGATGCCGGTGCAGCTCAACGTGAACGGTCATGTGGCGAGCGTAAGCGTGGACGACCCCGACACCCCCCTGCTCTACGTGCTGCGCGACGAGCTGGGCTTCCACGGCCCGCGCTTCGGCTGCGGGCTCGGCCAGTGCGGCTCCTGCACCGTGCACGTCGACGGCGCGGCGGTGCGCTCCTGCATCACCCCGCTGTCGAGCGTGGGCGAGGCCAAGGTGGTGACGCTGGAGGGCCTGGGCACGCCGGAGGCGCCGTCGCCGGTGCAGAAGGCGTTTATCACCGAGCAGGCGGTGCAGTGCGGCTACTGCATCAACGGCATGATCATGCAGTCCACCGCCTTCCTCGCGACCAACAAAACTCCCACCGAGGCGGAGATCCGCCAGGCACTGGCCGGCAATTTGTGCCGCTGCGGCACGCACCTGCGCATCGTGCGCGCGGTGGCGCGGGCGGCGCACGAGATGGCGGGAGGCCCGGACCATGCTTGACCACACAGCGACCGGACACGGTCCGGCGACGCCCCAGCCCGCCCACGACCTGGGCGCGCCAACGCGGCGCACGCTGCTGCGCGGCACCGCCGGCCTGGTGGTGAGCTTTGCCCTCGCGCGCACCGCGCTGGGCCAGCCCATGCCCGCGGGCCACGTCGAGACGCCAGCCGGCACCGCCGCTGCCCCGGGCACCGCGGCCGGCGGCAAGACGGTGGCGCTGGACCAGGTGGACGGCTTCCTGGCGATCAACCAGGACGGCACCGTCACGCTGTACTCGGGCAAGGTCGACCTCGGCACCGGCGTGCGCACCGCGCTGATGCAGATCGTGGCCGACGAGCTGGACGTGCCCCCGGGCCAGATCAGTGTGATCTCCGGCGACACCGCGCTGACCCCCGACCAGGGCCCGAGCTTCGGCAGCCTGTCGATCCAGAGCGGCGGCGTGCAGATCCGCCAGGCCGCCGCCACCGCGCGCAAGGCTCTGCTCGACCTCGCGGCGGCGAAGCTCCAGGCCGTGCCGACCGCGCTCGCGGTGTCCGAGGGCCGCGTCACCGCCGGCCAGGAGAGCGTGACCTACGCCGAGCTGGTGGCCGACAAGGCGCTGTCGCTGAAGGTCGACCCCGCCCTGCCGACGCGCAACCCGGCGACGTTCAAGGTGGTCGGCACCTCCGTGGCGCGCGTCGACATCCCGGCGAAGTGCACCGGCACCTTCACCTACATGCAGGATTTCCGCGTCGACGGGATGCTGCACGGCCGCGTGGTGCGCCCGCCCACGATGGGCGGCACCCTGGTCAGCGTCGACGAGGACTCCGTCAAGGCGATCCCGGGCGTGGTCAAGGTGGTGCGCGACGGCAGCTTCCTCGGCGTGGTGGCGAAGACCGAGTGGGCCGCGATCCGCGCCTCGCAGGCGCTCAAGGCGCAGTGGTCCGACTGGGCCGGCCTGCCCGACCAGGACCGCCTGTTTGAGCACGTCCGCGCCACCAAGGTGGACAAGGACGAGGTGACGTCGAGCACCGGCGACGCCGGCCTGGCTACGGACAAGGCGTCGAAGCGCATCAGCGCCACCTACGACTTCGCGATCCACACCCACGGCTCGATCGGCCCGTCCTGCGCGGTGGCGCAGGTCGTGGACGGCAAGCTGACCTGCTGGAGCGCCTCGCAGGCCACGCACAACCTGCGCAAGTCGCTCGCCGCGATGACCGGCCTGGCGCCCGAGGACGTGCGCTGCCTCTACGTCGACGGCTCCGGCTGCTACGGCCGCAACGGCCACGAGGACGCGGCGTCGGACGCCGTGCTGCTGTCGCAGGGTGTCGGCGGCCAGCCGGTTCGTGTGCAGTGGATGCGCGCCGACGAGCACGGCTGGGATCCCAAGGGCCCGCCCACCCTGCTCGACATGCACGCGGCACTCGACGAGTCCGGCGCCGTGGTCGCCTGGCAGAGCGAGCTGTTCATCCCCGACGTCACCGCGAAGAACGTGCCGTTGCTGACCGCCTCGCTGGCCGACAAGCCGCACGAGGCGGGCATGAGCCCCGGCGGCGTCACCGGCGACTCGGCGATCCCCTACAGCTTCGACAACGTCCACACCATGGCGCACCGCCTGGCCGACACGCCGTTCCGCCCGTCCTGGATCCGCACCCCCGGCCGCCTGCAGAACACTTTTGCCAACGAGAGCTTCATCGACGAGATCTGCGCCGCCACCCGCACCGACCCGATGCAGTTCCGCGTCGACCACCTCAAGGACCCGCGCGGCCTGGAACTGCTACAACGCCTGGCCAAGCTGAGCGGCTGGGACGGCCGCCCCTCGCCGCGCACCGACCAGACCGGTGACGTGGCCCACGGCCGCGGCATGGCCTACGTCAAGTACGAGATGGTGCGCACCTACATCGGCCTGGTCGCCGAGGTCGAGGTCACCCGCTCCACCGGCGCCATCAAGGTGACCAAGGTCTACGTCGCCCACGACTGCGGCCAGATCATCAACCCCGACGGCCTGCGCAACCAGATCGAGGGCAACGTCATCCAGACCACCAGCCGCGTGCTGATGGAGAACGTCACCTTCGACCGCGGCATGGTCACCAGCCTCGACTGGTCGACCTACCCGATCATCACCTTCCCCGACGTGCCGGAGGTGGTCATGGACCTGATCGACCGCCCCACGGAGAAGCCATGGGGCGCCGGCGAGCCCAGCTCCGCGGTGGTGCCGGGCGCGATCTCCAACGCGGTGTTCGACGCGGTGGGAGCACGGATGCGCTCGGTGCCGATGACGCCGGCCAAGGTGCTGGCGGCGATGAAGCAGGCGTAAGGCAAGGCCAGGGCCCTGCCCTCATGCCTTGAGGAGGGGACCCGCTGGGGCCTGGGGGCCCCAGACCGCCGCAGCTTCGGGCCAGCGGCACGCCGGGCACGCATGTGCCGCAAGCCCAAATAAAGGGTTTCCAAAGGCGAGCCTTTGGCGGGGTCCAGGGGCAGAGCTCCTGGCCTTCCTACACCGCCGCCGCGATCGCCCGCCCCAGCTCCTCGGTCGAGCCCCGCCCCCCCAGGTCCGGCGTCAGCGGCGCGTCCCTCGCCCCCAGCACGCGCTCGATCGCCGAGAGCACCGCCGCCCCCGCCTCCGGCTGCCCGAGATGGTCGAGCATCATCGCCGCCGACCAGATCTGCCCCACCGGGTTGGCGATCCCCCGCCCGGCGATGTCGGGCGCCGAGCCGTGCACCGGCTCGAACATCGACGGATGTCGCCGCTCCGGATTGAGGTTGGCGCTGGGCGCCACGGCGATGGTGCCGGTCACGCCCGGCCCCAGGTCGGAGAGGATGTCGCCGAACAGGTTGCTCGCCACCACGACGTCGAAGCGCTCCGGCGACATCACGAACCGGGCGCACAGGATATCGATGTGGTACTGGTCGGTCCGCACGCCCGGATACTCACTCCCGATCGCGGCGAAACGCTCGTCCCAGTACGGCATGGAGTGGAAGATGCCGTTGGATTTGGTTGCCGAGGTCACGTGCGCGCGCCCGAGCCTCTGCGCGAGGTCAAAGGCGTAGCGCAGCACGCGGTCTGTGCCGCGGCGGGTGAAGATCGCGACCTGCTGCACCTGCTCGCTCTCGGTGCCCTCCCCGAACCGGCCGCCGACCTGGGAGTACTCGCCCTCGGTGTTCTCGCGCACCACCCAGAAGTCGATATCCCCGGGCTTCTTCCCCGCCAGCGGGCACGGCACGCCGGGCAGCAGCCGCACCGGGCGCAGGTTTACGTACTGCTCGAACTCGCGCCGGATCAGGATCAGCAGGCCCCACAGCGAGATGTGGTCGGGCACGCCGGGGAAGCCCACCGCGCCGAGCAGGATCGCGTCGTGGTCGCGCAGCCGCTCGATGCCGTCGGCGGGCATCATCCGCCCGGTCGCCTTGTAGGTCTCGCACGACCAGTCGAAGTGCCGGGGCGCCACGGCAAAACCGAACTTGGCGGCGGCGGCGTCGAGCACGGCCAGCGCCGGAGGCATGACCTCGCGGCCGATGCCGTCGCCGGGGATCACGGCGATGCGGTAGGTGGTCATGGCGGCTCCTCGTGGCGGCGGCTGATCATCGCGCCGATGCGCCCGGCGAACCACCTGTGATTGCCGCCGTCATGAGTGCAGGCAGCCTCGGCGTCCTGCGCCGGGACGCTACGACGACTCTGGCCACCGTTGTGCCTCGTGCAGGAGTCGCAGGATGATCACGGCATCGGTCTCGACGCGGTAGACCGCCACGAGCGGTGTTCCCCCGACCACCAGCTCGCGCGTGCCCGAAATCCGGCCAGGCCGTCCCAGCCAAGGATGGTCGGCCAGCCGTCGAACGCCAGCCTCGACCGCGTCGCCCAGGACGATCGCCGCGCGTGGGTCGCGCGCCCCAACGTAGGCAAGCTGGCTCCATAAATTACCTGCCGCAGCCGGCAGCTACTCGACCCTCAAACGCCAGGCTCAACCGCCCGCCTGGCCAGCTTCGCGCGCTGCTGCCGCCACATCGAGGCGACGCCCTCGTGCCCCAGCCGCGCGACACCGGGATCATCGGCCTCGCGCACTGCCGCCTCGACCTCGCCGGAGAACCACGTGTCGTGAGCGCGTGCCTCGCGCTGACGGCTGACAAAGTCGCGCATGAATTCCCGCACGATCTGCGATGCCGGCTGGTGCGTGGCCTCCGCCTCCGCCACAAATTGATCGCGCAGCTCGACGTCCAACGCCAGCGTGAACGTCGCCTCGTCCGCCATGACCGCACCCTGAGTGTCCGAAGACCATCCATACGGGCCGGCCGCAGGCCACCGCAAGCGCCGCGTCGGCCCGGAAAAAAAAGGCCAGGGCTCTGCCCTGGACCCGCCAGGGGCAGCGCCCCTGGACCGGCGCAACGAAGCCCAAGAAACGCCGGGGTCTGGGGGGCGGCCTCGCCCCCCAGCCTTGCCTAAGCCGCCGCCAGCCTCGCCGCCGCCCGTGCCCTGCGCTCGTCCTTCCTGTTCGGCCCGGTCTCCTTCTTCGCCGGCCGGTCCTTCTTCGCCAGCAGCACGCGGTACTCGTCCATGTCGCCTTCGTACGGCCGCACCGTGCCGTCGTTGACCAGCCACAGCCGGTCCGCGATCAGCTCCACCAGGTGCGGGTCGTGGGTGATCAGGATCACCGCCCCCTCGAAGCTGCCCAGCGCCCGCACCAGCGCGTCGCAGGCGTCGATGTCGAGGTGGTTGGTCGGCTCGTCGAGGATCAGCAACTGCGGCGCCTCGCGCGTCGCCAGCGCCAGCATCAGTCGCGCCCGCTCCCCGCCCGACAGGCTCGCCGTCGGCGTGTTCGCCCTCTCCGCGTCGAGCCCGAACCGCGCGAGCTGCGAGCGCAGCACCCCCGGCGCCGCCTGCGGCAGGGCGCGCCCCATGTGGTCCAGCGGCGACTCCGACGCCACCAGCTCCGCCTCCTGGTGCTGCGCGAAATACCCGACGCGCAGCTTGCCCGCCCGTCGCATCGTCCCCGAACTCGCCGCCAGCCGCCCCGCAATCAGCTTCGCGAACGTCGACTTGCCGTTGCCGTTGGCGCCGAGCAGCGCGATCCGATCGTCCGGGTCGATGCTCAGCGACAGCCCCGACAGCACGGTGGTGTCGCCGTACCCGGTGCTGACGTCGTCGAGCGAGAGGATCGGCGGCGCCAGCTTCGCGGACTCCGGAAACGCGAACCGCGTCGGCGACGCCTCGATCACCGCGTCGATCATCGGCATCTTCTCCAGCGCCCGCAGCCTGGACTGCGCCTGCCGCGCCTTGGACGCCGACGCGCGGAACCGGTCCACGAACGCCTGCATGTGCGCGCGCTGCGCCGTGACCTTCTCGGCCGCGCGGGTCTGCTGCATCGCCTGCTCCGTGCGGATGCGTACGAACTCGCTGTAGCCGCCCGGCGTCAGGCTGAGCCGCCGCTGATCGAGGTGCGCGATGGCGTGCACCGAGCGGTCCAGCAGCCCCTGGTCATGGCTCACCACCAGCGCCGCGCCGGGGAAGCGCGCCAGCCACGCCTCCAGCCACATCGTCGCCTCGAGGTCGAGATGGTTGGTCGGCTCGTCGAGCAGCAGCAGGTCCGGGTTGGAGAACAGCACGGTGGCCAGCGCCACGCGCATCCGCCAGCCGCCGGAGAACGAGTCCACCGGCCGCAACTGCGTCTCCGCGTCGAAGCCCAGCCCGGCGAGGATAGTGGCGGCGCGCGACGGCGCCGTGTCCGCGTCGATCGCCCCGAGCCGCTCGTAGATCGCCGCGATCCGGTCCGGCGCCACGTGGCCGCGCTCCGCATCCGCCGCCTCCGCCAGCAGCGCCAGCCGCTCGGTGTCGCCCGCCAGCACGGTGTCCAGCAGCGACTGCGGGCCGGACGGCGCGGTCTGCTTCACCTGCGCCATGCGGGCGCGCGAGGACAGGCGGATGTCGCCGCCGTCGACGCTGATCTCGCCGGACACCGCCTTGAGCAGCGTGGACTTGCCCGCGCCGTTGCGCCCGACCAGGCCGATGCGCCGTCCCGGATCGACGGTCAGGTCCGCGCCTTCCAGCAGGGTGCGGCCGGCGATGCGCAGGGTCACTGCGGAGATGGTGAGCAGGCTCATGGCAGGGCTTCCGTGCGGCACGTGCCGAGCCGCGCTCCATGCCACGAAACCGGCCCGGCCTCAAGGAATCCGCTGCACCTGCGAAGGAAGGCCAGGGCTCTGCCCTGGACCCGCCAGGGGCAGCGCCCCTGGACCGGCGCAACTTCGGGTCAGGGGCACACTCGCGGCATCGTGCCCCGCACCCAAACGGATGGTTTCCAAAGGGCTCGCCCTTTGGCGGGTCCCCGCTTCCAGGCAATGGGGCAGAGCCCTGGCCTTCCTTCCCTTGTCGCTCCGCCACGCCACCTGCCACATCCGGACGCGTGCCGTGCTAACGAGGGCCGGCACAGCAACGGGGACCGACGTGACCGCAGCCGGCGACAGGACGACCGCCAGGGCAGGCCTGGCCGCGGCTGCGCTGCTGCTCTGTGCGGCGGTGGCGCTGCCCGCGCTGCCGCAGGCCCCGTCGGTCACGGTGGCGGCGGCGGCGCGCGGCGCGCTGGTGGAGCGGGTGACGCTGACCGGCACGGCGGTGGCACGCGAGGAGGCGATGGTGGTGCCGCAGATCGACGGGCTGGCGGTGACCGCTGTGCTGGCGGAGGAGGGCGACCGCGTGGCGCAGGGCCAGGTGCTGGCGCGGCTGTCGCGCGAGGCGGTGGACGCCTCGCTGGCGCAGAACGCGGCGCAGATCGCCCACGCCGAAGCCTCGATCGCCCAGGCGCAGGGCCAGATCGCGGAAGCGGTGGCCAACCAGGTGCAGGCCGACGCCGCCTATGCCCGCACCCGCGAGCTGATCGGCCGCGGCGACGCCTCGCGCGAGACCTTCGAGCAGCGCCAGGCGGCGCAGTCTGTGGCGGCGGCACGGGTGGCGGCGGCGCAGGACGCGCTCGGCCTAGCGCGCGCGGACCGTGCCCTGGCGGAGGCGCAGCGCCAGGAGCTGTCGGTGCGCCTCGCCCGCACCGAGCTGCGCGCCCCGGTGGCAGGGCTGGTGAGCCGTCGCATGGCGCGGGTCGGCGCGGTGGTCGGCATAGCCAGCGAGCCGCTGTTCCGCCTGGTCACCGGTGGCACCGTGGAGATGGAGGCGGCGGTACCCGAGGCGCTGCTCGCGCAGCTGCGCGTCGGGCAGGCGGCGGCGCTGTTCGTGGACGGCACGCAGCGCCCGGGCCGGGTGCGGTTGATCTCGCCTGAGGTCAGCGCCACCACGCGGCTGGGACGGGTGCGGATCTCCCTCGACCCGGACGGCGCGGCGTCCGCGCCGCAGCCGGCCGCGCGCCCCGCCCCGCCGCCCGCTCCGAACGCCGCCGCCTCCGCGTTGCCCGCCACCGGGAGCTTCGTGCGTGCCGAGGTCGAGGTGGCGCGGCGCGACGGCGTGCTGGTGCCGCTCTCCGCCCTGCTGTTTCAGGCCGACGGGCCGCACGTCGCCCTGGTGGCGCAGGGTCCGGACGGGCCCGTGGTCCGGGTGCGCGCCGTGTCCGTCGGGCTGCGCGACGACTCGAGCGCCGAGCTGGAGACCGGGGTCGCAGCGGGCGATCGCGTGGTGACGCTGTCCGGCACCTTCCTGCGCGACGGCGACCGCGTGACGCCGATCTCGGCGCAGGTGGCGGCCGGGACCGTGCCCCAGGCCGGCGCCACCGCGCCCGACGACGCCGGGCCGGGCGCCGCCGCGCCGACGCTGGCGGCAACGATCGGGACCGGGCACTAGACGATGGCGTTCAACGTCTCCGGGGCGTCGATCAGGAAGCCGGTGCCGGCCATGGTGCTGTTCACCGTGCTGCTGGTGCTGGGCACCGTGAGCTTCCTGTGGGTGCCGATCACCCGCGCGCCGAACGTCGACGTGCCTGTGATCTCGGTCGAGATCACCGAGTCCGGCGCCGCCCCCGCCGAGCTGGAAACCCAGGTGACGCGCAAGGTCGAGGACGCTGTGGCGGGCGTGACCGGCGTCAAGCACATCCAATCCACCGTGACCGACGGCTCCTCGATCACGGTGATCGAGCTGCGCCTGGAGATCAGCTCCGACCGCGCGCTGAACGACGTCAAGGACGCCCTGTCGCGCATCCGCACCGACCTGCCCGCCACCATCAATGAGCCGGTGGTCGACCGCGTCGACGTGGTGGGCCAGGCGATCCAGACCTACGCCGCCTCCGCGCCCGGCATGACGCTGGAGCAGCTCTCCTGGTTCGTCGACGACGTGGTGGTGCGCGACCTGCAGGGCGTGCGCGGCGTCGGCCAGGTGGAGCGCGTCGGCGGCGTCACCCGCGAGATCCGCGTGGCGCTCGACCCCGACCGCCTCGCCTCCTTCGGCATCACCGCGGGCGACGTGAACCGCCAGGTTGCGGCCACCAACGTCGACCTTGCCGGCGGCCGCGCCGAGCTGGGCGGCCAGGAGCAGGCGATCCGCACGTTGGCCGGTGCCGACAGCATCGCCGGGCTGGCCGCCACCCGCATCGTGCTCCCGGGCGGGCGAGAGACCCGGCTGCGCGAGCTGGGCGAGGTCACGGATTCCTTCGAGCAGCCGCGCCAGTTCGCCCGCCTCGACGGCGACCGCCCCGTGGTCGCCTTTGCCGTGCATCGCGCCAAGGGCGCCAGCGACGTCACCGTCGCTGCCCTGGTGCGTGCCCGCGTCGACGCGCTCACCGCCTCCCACCCCGACGTGCGCTTCACCCTGATCGACGACTCCGTGCGCGGTACCTACGGCAGCTTCCTCGCCGCCATGCACGCGCTGCTGGAGGGCGCCGCGCTGGCGGTGCTGGTGGTGCTGGTGTTCCTGCGCGACTGGCGCGCGACGCTGGTCTCGGCGACCGCGCTGCCGCTCGCCGTGGTGCCGACCTTCCTGGCGATGGAGGCGATGGGGTTCAGCTTCAACTTCGTCAGCCTGCTGGCGATCACGCTCGTCACCGGCATCCTGGTCGACGACGCCATCGTCGAGGTGGAGAACATCGTCCGCCACATCCGCATGGGCAAGACCGCGCGCCAGGCCGCGATCGACGCCTCCGACGAGATCGGCCTCGCGGTGATGGCGATCACCCTGACCATTGTCGCGGTGTTCGCCCCGGTCAGCTTCATGGGCGGCATCGCCGGGCAGTACTTCAAGCAGTTCGGCCTGACCATCGCCGCCGCGGTGCTGGCCTCGCTGCTGGTGGCGCGGCTGCTGACGCCGCTGCTGGCCGCGCACCTGCTGCGCGCGCACCCCGCCGAGGTGGCGCGCGACGGGCCGGTGATGCGCGGCTACGCCCGGCTGCTGCGCGCGACCCTGGCGCGGCCGTACATCACGCTGGTGGTCGGCCTCGCGCTGTTCGCGGTGTCGCTGTGGTCGACCACGACGCTGCCCGCCGACTTCATCCCCGCCAACGACGACAGCCGCGTCGTGCTGTCCCTGGAGCTGCCACCCGGCTCGACGCTGGAGGACACCGAGGCGCGCACCGACGCCGTGGTCCGTGCCTTCCACGGCATGGCCGGCGTGGACGGCGTCTACGTCGTGGGCGGCCAGACCCCCACCGGCGAGGGCAACGACGTCCGCAAGGCCAACATGGTCGTCCGCCTGGTGCCGAAGTCCGAGCGCGCCCGCACCCAGAAGCAGATCGAGACCGAGCTGAGCGCCCGTCTTGCCGCAGTGCCCGACCTGCGCGGCTGGTACGTGAACGACCGCGGCGAGCGCCAGCTCTCCATCAGCCTGCTGTCGCGCGAGGCGGCTCCTCTCGACCAGGCCGTCGCCGGCCTGGAGAGCGCGATGCGCAGGCTGCCCGGCTTCTCCAACGTCGCCGCCAACGCCGGGCTCGACCGCCCCGAGCTGCGCGTGGTGCCGCGCGGCGACGAGGCGGCCCGCTTCGGGGTCTCCACCCAAGCAATCGCCGACGCGGTCCGCGTCGCCACCCTGGGCGACATCGCCGCCCTGCTGCCCAAGTTCAGGACCGGCGACCGCCTCATCCCGATCCGCGTCGAGGTGGCCCGGGCCGCCCGCGGCCAGGTGCACGCCCTGGAGGCTCTCAGCGTCGAGGGCGCCACCGGCAGCGCCGTGCCGCTGCTCTCGGTGGCGCAAATCGGCTTCGGCCAGGGCCCATCCTCGATCGAGCGCTACGACCGCGAGCGCCGCGTGGTGCTCGGTGCCGACCTTGCCCCCGGCATCCCGCTCGGCGCCGCCCTGGCGCAGGTCACGCAGCTTCCCGCGGCACGGTCGCTGCCCGCCGGCGTGCGCATCCAGAACGGCGGCGACGCCGAGATCATGGGCGAGGTCTTCGCCGGCTTCGGCCAGGCGATCGGCGCCGGCCTGCTGCTGGTGCTCGCCGTACTGGTGCTGCTGTTCGGCGGCCTGGCGCAGCCGATCACCATCCTGCTGTCGCTGCCGCTCTCACTCGGCGGCGTGATCCTCGCCCTGCTGGTCACGGGCAACCCGATCAGCATGCCGGTGATCATCGGTATCCTGATGCTTATCGGCATCGTCACCAAGAACGCCATCATGCTGGTGGACTTCGCCATCGAGGCGCGCGCTCAGGGCGCCTCGCGCCGCACCGCGCTGCTCGAGGCCGGGTCGAAGCGGGCGCGGCCGATCGTGATGACCACGGTGGCGATGGTCGCCGGGATGCTGCCCAGCGCGTTCGGCGTCGGCGACGGGGGCGAGTTCCGCGCGCCGATGGCGATCGGGGTGATCGGCGGGCTGATCGTCTCGACGATGCTGTCGCTGGTGTTCGTGCCGTCGTTCTACGTGGCGATGGACGACCTGGCAGGGCTGCTCGGGCGGGGGTTCAGGCGGCGGCGGGTGCCGCCGGCGGCGGCGGAAGGGCAACCAGCCGAGTGAGGCAGGCAAGGCTGGGCTCTGCCCAGACCCGCCAAAGACCAAGGCCTCTGGACACCAATTTACTTAAATAATGGATTCCAAAGGCCTGCCTTTGGCGGAGTTTGAGGCAGAGCCTCAACCTTGCTTGCTTCACCGGTCATTTCGAAGGGCCGTTGGTATCAGTGCGCATGGCCGTCCGGTGCCGAGTCGTCCGAAACCGTGCCGTTGCCGAGCGGCGGCCGATCCGCCCCGTCGCCGACCGCGCCCTCCGGCAGGGCGGTGGCGCTGGGCGCGCGGCGCAGTTCTTCGATCGCCGCGGCCGCCATTGGCGACAGCCCGGCAGCCTCCGCGCCGTCGGAGTCCACCCGCGACATCAGGTCGGCCCGCATCCTGGGCTCCCAGAACTTGCGCAAGTGGTCGGCCACCTCCAGCGCGCCCGACTCGCCGCGCTGGGTCGCGAAGAAGCTGGCGATCTGGTTGGCCATCGCCGCCAGCCGGGTCGTGTCCATCATCGAGGCGTCACTCCGCCGCCGGCACCGCGCGCTCGACGCGGCGGCTCTCGCGGGCATGGGCCTCGTAGCTCTGCTGCCACTCCGACGGCCCATTGGACGGGGTGATCTGCACCGCAGTCACCTTGTACTCGGGGCAATTCGTCGCCCAATCGGAGAAGTCGGTCGTGATGACGTTGGCCTGCGTCGTCGGGTGGTGGAACGTGGTGTACACCACGCCCGGCGCCACCCGCTCGGTGATCAGCGCGCGCAGCGAAGTCTCGCCCGCCCGGCTCTGGATGCGCACGAAGTCGCCGTCGCGCACGCCGCGCTCCAGGGCGTCAGACGGATGGATCTCCAGCCGGTCCTCCTCGTGCCACACGGAGTTCTCGGTGCGCCGTGTCTGCGCGCCGACGTTGTACTGGCTGAGGATGCGCCCGGTGGTGAGCAGCAGCGGGAAACGGCGGTTCGAGCGCTCCTCGGTCGGGATGTACTCGGTGGTCACGAACCGCCCCTGGCCGCGCACGAAGCCGCCGACGTGCATGATCGGCGTGCCCTCCGGCGCCGCGTCGTTGCACGGCCACTGGATCGAGCCCAGCGCGTCGAGCTTGGCGTAGGAGACGCCGGCGAAGCTTGGCGTGAGACGGGCGACCTCGTCCATGATCTCGGACGGGTGGCTGTACTCCATCGGCGTGCCCAGCGCGCGCGCCAGCGCCACGGTGATCTGCCAGTCCGCCATGCCGCCGTTGCGCGGCGTCATCACCTTGCGCACCCGCTGGATGCGGCGCTCGGCATTGGTGAAGGTGCCGTCCTTCTCCAGGAAGGTCGAGCCGGGCAGGAACACGTGGGCGTAGTTCGCCGTCTCGTTCAGGAACAGGTCCTGCACGACGATGCACTCCATCGCCTCCAGGCCGCGGGTGACGTGGTGCGTGTCCGGGTCGGACTGCACGATGTCCTCGCCCTGCACGTAGAGGCCCTTGAAGGTGCCGCTGACCGCCGCGTCGAACATGTTGGGGATGCGCAGCCCGGGCTCGGGGTCGATCACCACGCCCCAGGCCGCCTCGTGCAGCGCCCGCGTCGTGTCGTCGGACACGTGGCGGTATCCCGACAGCTCGTGCGGGAAGGAACCCATGTCGCAGGCGCCCTGCACGTTGTTCTGCCCGCGCAGCGGGTTCACGCCGACTCCCGGTCGCCCGAGGTTGCCGGTCGCCATCGCCAGGTTGGCGATCGCCATCACCGTGGTCGAGCCCTGGCTGTGCTCGGTGACGCCGAGCCCGTAGTAGATCGCCGCGTTGGCGCCCGACGCATACAGGCGGGCGGCGCCGCGGATCTGCTCCGGGTCCACGCCGGCCATCTCCCCCACGATCTCCGGGCTGTGGCGCGGGTCGCGGGCGAACTCGGCCCACTCCTCGAAGGCGTCCCACTCGCAGGTGGCGCGCACGAACACCTCGTTGACCAAGCCCTCGGTGACGATGACGTGGGCGATCGAGGTCAGGATGGCGACGTTGGTGCCAGGGCGCAGCGGCAGGTGGAAGTCCGCCTCGACGTGCGGGCTGCGCACCAGGTCGGTCTTGCGCGGGTCGATGACGATCAGCTTGGCGCCCTTGCGCAGCCGCGCCTTCATGTGGCTGGCGAACACCGGATGCCCGTCGGTCGGGTTCGCGCCGATCACCATCATCACGTCGGTGTGGTCGACGGTGTCGAAATCCTGGGTGCCGGCGGAGGTGCCGAGCGTGGTCATCAGCCCGTAGCCGGTCGGCGAGTGGCAGACCCGTGCGCAGGTGTCGATGTTGTTGTTGCCGAACGCGGTGCGGACCAGCTTGGCGACCAGGAAGGTCTCCTCGTTGGTGCAGCGCGACGACGAGATGCCGCCGATCGAGCCGCGGCCGTAGGTGGACTGTATCCGCTTGAACTCGCCGGCGGCGCGGTCGAGCGCCTCCTGCCAGGTGCACTCGCGCCACGGGTCGGTGATCTTCTCGCGGATCATCGGCGTGGTAATGCGCTCGCGGTGCGTGGTGTAGCCCCAGGCGAAGCGGCCCTTGACGCAGCTATGCCCGTGGTTGGCCTTGCCGTCCTTGTAGGGGACCATGCGCACGACCTCCTCGCCGCGCATCTCCGCCTTGAAGGTGCACCCCACCCCGCAATACGCGCAGGTCGTGACCACGGAATGCTCGGGCGTGCCGATCGAGATCACCGACTTCTCGTTCAGCGTCGCCGTCGGGCAGGCCTGCACGCAGGCGCCGCAGCTCACGCACTCGGAGTCCATGAACGCCTCGTGGGCGCTGGCCGAGACCCGGCTGTCGAAGCCGCGGCCCTCGATGGTGAGTGCAAAAGTGCCCTGCACCTCCTCGCAGGCCCGCACGCAGCGCGAGCAGACGATGCACTTGGACGGGTCGTAGGTGAAATACGGGTTGCTCTCGTCCTTGACGGACTCGATGTGGTTCGCGCCGTCGTAGCCGTAGCGCACCTCGCGCAGGCCGACCGCGCCGGCCACGTCCTGCAGCTCGCAGTCGCCGTTCGCCGAGCAGGTCAGGCAGTTCAGCGGGTGGTCGGAGATGTAGAGCTCCATCACCCCCTTGCGTACCGCTTTGAGGCGCTCCGTCTGCGTGCGCACGACCATGTCGTTGGCGACCGGCGTGGTGCACGACGCCGGCAGGCCGTTGCGGCCCTCGACCTCGACCAGGCACACGCGGCAGGAGCCGAAGCTGTCGAGCATGTCGGACGCGCAGAGCTTGGGCACCTGGATGCCCGCCTCCATCGCCGCGCGCATGATCGAAGTGCCTTCCGCGACCTGCACCTTCTGCCCGTCGATGGTCACCGTGACGAGCACGTTGCTGTCCGGCTTCTTGGTGCCGTAGTCGATTTCCTGGATCAGACCCATGGTGCTGTTCCTATTCGGCCGCGACGCGCAGCGGCGCGGGGGCGAAATCCTCGGGGAAGTAGTTCATGGCACTCTGCACCGGATACGGGGCGAACCCGCCGAGCGCGCATAGCGAGCCGTATTTCATCGTCTCGCAGAGGTCGTGAACCAGCACGAGGTTGGCCGCGACGTTCTCGCCGCGCGCCACCTTGTCCAGCGTCTCCACGCCGCGGGTCGAGCCGATGCGGCACGGCGTGCACTTGGAGCAGCTCTCGGTCGCGCAGAACTCCATCGCGAAGCGCGCCTGCTTGAGCATGTCCACGCTGTCGTCGAACACCACGATGCCGCCGTGCCCAATCAGCCCGTCGCGCGCGGAGAACGCCTCGTAGTCGAACGGCGTGTCGAACAGCGCGCGCGGGAAATACGCGCCGAGCGGCCCGCCGCACTGCACCGCGCGGACCTCGCGGCCGGACGCGGTGCCGCCGCCGACATCGTCGACCAGCTCGCCCAGGGTGATGCCGAACGCCGTCTCGAACAGGCCGGTGAACTTCAGGTTGCCGGCGAGCTGGATCGGCATGGTGCCGCGCGAACGACCCATGCCGAAGTCGCGGTACGCCTCGGCACCCTCGGACAGGATCACCGGCACGCTGGCCAGGGTGACGAGGTTGTTGATCACCGTGGGCTTGCCCCACAGCCCCTCGTGCACCGGCAGCGGCGGCTTGGCGCGCACCTGGCCGCGCTTGCCCTCGATGCTCTCCAGCAGCGACGTCTCCTCGCCGCACACGTAGGCGCCCGCGCCCACCCGGATCTCCAGGTCGAAGCGCCGCCCGGTGCCGACGCCGTCCGCGCCGACGATGTCCTCGCCCAGCAGGCCCTCGCGATATGCGGTGTCGATCGCGGCCTGCAGCATCTCGATGGCGTGCGGATACTCCGAGCGGATGTAGACCATGCCGATCGTCGCATCGATCGCCAGCCCGGCGATGGTCATGCCCTCGATCAGGCAGAACGGATCACCCTCCATGACCATGCGGTCCGCAAAGGTGCCGCTGTCGCCCTCGTCGGCGTTGCAGATCACGTAGCGCTGCTCCGCCTTGGCCATCGCCGCGCCGCGCCACTTGATGCCCGTGGGGAAGCCCGCGCCGCCTCGGCCGCGCAGCCCGGACTTCAGCACCTGCTCGATGGTCTCCGCCGCCCCGATCTCCAGCGACCTCGCGAGGCCCTGGTAGCCGCCATGCGCGCGGTAGTCCTCGAGCGACAGCGGATCGGTGATGCCGCAGCGCCTGAAGGTCAGGCGCTGCTGACGGGCGAGGAACGGAATCTCCTCGACGAGCCCCACATCGAGCATGTGCGGCGCACCACCCAGGATCGCCGCCATCAGCGAGGGCACGTCCTCCGGCGTGACGCCGCCGTAGCCCACGCGCCCGGCCGGCGTCACCACCTCGACCAGCGGCTCCAGCCAGTGCATCCCACGCGAGCCGTTGCGCACCAGCCGGAACGGCCGCCCGGCCCGCTGCGCCGCGCTGGCGATCGCCGCGGCGACGTCGTCCGCGCCCACCGCGAGGGCGGCGGAGTCACGCGGCACGTAGAGCGTGAGGACATCGGCGGCGCTGGCGTCGCTCATGAGCGGGCCTCCTCGATCAGCGCGTCGAGGCGCGCGGGGTTGAGCCGGGCGTGGATGCGCCCGTCCAGCATCGCCGACGGCGAGAGCGAGCACAGCCCGAGGCAGTACACCGCCTCCAGCGACACCGCGCCGTCCGGCGTCGCCTCGCCCATCGCCACGCCAAGCCTGCGCTCCGCCTGGTCCGCGAGCGCGTCGCTGCCGCGCGACTGGCACGACTCGGCGCGGCACAGCTTGAGCACACGGCGCGCCGGCTTCTCTGTGCGGAAATCATGGTAGAAGCTGATGACGCCGTGCACCTCGGCGCGGCTGACGTTCAGCGCGTGCGCGATCGGCTGGATCGCCTGCTTCGGGACATAGCCGAACTCGTGCTGCAGGGCGTGCAGCAACGGCAGCATCGCGCCGGGCATCTCGCGGTGACGCTTGATGATCCCGTCCGCGCGCGCCGCGTCCCAGCCTTCCTCGTTCGGCATTCCTGGCGTCCATCCCCAATCAGCCATCGGATATGGGCACGAAACGGCCTTATCAACAACGCGATCGATCTATGCTGCGATAGAACAAATCTATCGTTCGTGCTGGTGCGTCGGAAGCATTGGCCACGCACCACACCCGGCGTGTTACCCCGCGCCCGTGCCGGCCCGAAAGCGCCTGGTTTCGGCGAGTGGTCAGCGAAGCGGAGTCCTGGCCCTGCCTGCGGGCCGCCGTCGCGAACGGCGCGGGACGGTGCCCGCGCCGCGTCGACGTCAGGGCTGCTTGCCCTGGCTGATGCTGGCCTCGGACTTCGCCTTCTCGTGGTGACCCGCCATCGCCCCGACCGCAGCCCCGGTCTTGGTGTGGCCACCCATCATGTGCCCCGCGACGCCGCCGACCACGGCGCCCTTCATCGTGCCGCCCTTCGGCGACGGCGCGGCGTCCTGGGCGAGGGCCGCGACCGGACCCGCCACAAGGACGAACGCGGCGGCACCGGCACGCATCAGATTGGTGAGCTTCATCATCGTCTCCATCGAATGCGGAAGGGATCTCCGCGCGCCACATAAGGCCGAGCCTGTGGCGAAAGTTCGGCGCGCGCCCTCGCGTCCGAAGCAGCAACCCGCACGGAGTCACCTGGCGGAGCGAACACAGAAGCAAGCAAGGCTGGGCTCTCCCTCCGCTGCCATTCCAACGATCCAAGCGGATCGTCGGAACCTTTGGCAGCGCTGCTCATACCCGCCAGGGGCGAGCCGCCCCTGGACAGGCCTTACTGAAGGAGTGGATTCCAAAGGCGAGCCTTTGGCGGAGTTTGAGGCAGAGCCTCAACCTTGCCTGCCTGCCAGCCGAGCCCCCGCCTCAGCCCTGTGCCAGCGACCTCGCCTCCGCCACGAGGGCCAGCGTGAGCAGCGGCAGCGTCTCGCGGCGCGGCACCACCAGGCCGACCTCGAACGAGGTGTCCGGCTCGCTCAGCGGCACCGAGCAGAGCCCCGCCGCGCGCAACACCTCGCCGCCGTCCTGCCCCGCCACCGGCGAGCCGCCCGCCATCGCCCGCACCACCGCGCCGGGCAGCACGCTGGCCCAGTCCCCACCGCGCACGTGGGCCAGTAGCGCCAGCACCGAGTCGGACTCCAGGCGCGCCGTCGGCGTGCTCCCCGCCTGGCTCAGCAGCCGGTCCAGGATGCGCCGGTTCTGCATGTCCTGCGTCAGCAGGCACAGCGCCAGCCCCCTCGCCTCCGCCCAGGTCACGCTGCCGCGCCCCGTGAACGGCCCGCCCGCCGCCGTCACCAGGTGGAAGTGCTCCCGGTACAAGGGCACCGAGGCCACCCGGCGCAGCGTGTCGGCGTCGAGGTAGGTCACGCCGGCGTCGACCTCGAGGTTCTCCATCAGCTCCAGCACCCGGATCGAGGGGCGCGACAGCACGGTGAAGCGCAGCGCGGGGTGGCGCCGCAGCATCGGCGCGGTGAGCAGCGCCACGCCGGGCACCGCGGTCGGGATCACTGCCAGGCGCAGGTGCCCCGCGACGTCGCGGCGGTGCGCCTCGATCTCCTGGCGCATCGCCCGGGTGTCGGCGACGATGCGCCGCGCCCAGCCGAGCACCCGCTCGCCTTCCGGCGTGAAGCCGCGGAACCGCGAGTCGCGCTCGACGATCAGGATGCCGAGCTGATCCTCGAGCTGACGCAGGCCGGCGGACAACGTGGGCTGGGTGATGCCGACGGACTCGGCGGCGCGGCCGAAATGCCGCTCGCGGGCCAGGGCCAGGATCAGCTCCAGCTTGTCGATCATGCGGCGGAAGAAAGAAAGGCCAGAGGCTCTGCCCCTGGACCCCGCCAAAGGCTCGCCTTTGGAAACTTATACTTAAGTAGCGCCGGTCCAGGGGCGGCTCGCCCCTGGCGGGTCTGGGCAGAGCCCAGCCTTGCTGGCTTCGCCGCCACCTCAGCCGTCCGCCTTCAGCACCTCGCCGGCGAGGTAGAGCGACCCGCAGACCAGCACCCGCCCCGCCCCCGACGCCTGCGCCGCGACCGCCCGCAGCGCGTCCGCCACCGTCGGCCCCGGCCGCGCCACGCCGCCGGACGCCGCGACCACGGCCTCGACCGACAGCCCGAGGTACTGCCCCGGCTCGCAGACCGCGTGCACGCTCGCCGCGAGCGGCAGCAGCGGGCGCAGGAACGCCCCGGCGTCCTTGGCCTGCTTCATGCCGACGACCAGGTGCAGCGGCCGGTCGGACCACGACGCCAGGTGCGCCGCCAGCGCCCGCCCCGCCCCCTCGTTGTGCGCCCCGTCGAGCCACAGCTCCCAGCCGCCCGGCAGCGACGCCGCCAGCCGCCCGTGCAAACGCTGCATCCGCCCCGGCCACTCCGCCCGCGCGATGCCGGACAACGCCGCGTCGGGCACCAGCCCGGACGCGCGTGCGACCGCCAGCGCGATGCCCGCGTTGTCGAGCTGGTGCGCGCCCAGCAGCGACGGCGCCGGCAGCGCCAGCGCCCCCGCCGCGTCGGTGTAGCGCAGCGCCCTGCCCACGCCGCCCGCCGCCCACGCCACGTCCCAGTCCCGCCCCCGCAGCAGCACCGGCGCGCCCACCGACGCCGCATGGCCCAGCAGCACGCCCCGCACCGCCTCCGGCTGCTCGCCGACCACCACCGGGCTGCTCGGCTTCATGATGCCGGCCTTCTCGCGCGCGATCAGCGCCAGCGTGTCGCCCAGGAAGTCCTGGTGATCGAGCGAGATCGAGGTGATCGCGCACACCGCCGGCGGCGGGACGACGTTGGTGGCGTCCGCGCGCCCGCCGAGCCCGACCTCGAGCACGCACAGGTCGGCCGGCACGCGGGCGAACAGCTCGAAGCTGGCGGCGACAAGGACCTCGAACACGGTGATCGCCGCGCCGTCGTTGACCGCGGCGACCTCCTCGATCACCGCCGACAGCGCCTCGTCGCTGACCAGCTCGCCGGCGAGGCGGATGCGCTCGCGGAAGTGCACCAGGTGCGGCGAGGTGTAGACGTGCACGCGCAGCCCGGCCTGCTCGCCGATCGCGCGCAGGAAGGCGCAGGTGCTGCCCTTGCCGTTCGTGCCGGCGACGTGGATCACCGGCGGCAGTCGGCGTTCCGGATGCCCGAGCTTCGCCAGCAGCGCCTCCAGCCGCTCCAGGCTGAGGTCGATCAGCTTCGGATACAGGCCGTGCAGCCGCTCGATCACCGCCTCGGCGCGGCTCACCGCTCCGCCCTGCCCCGCTCGGACGTCATGGCGCGTCGGCCACGGCGCCGACGGCCTCGACCGGCGGCGCATCCAGCATGGCAGCGACATCCGGCACCACGCCGGACCCGACCGCAGGCTCGGCGGCGGGGCGCACGGCCTCCGGCACCCGGCGCAGCAGCCCGATCAGCCGCGCCAGGGTGGCGCGCATCTCGCCACGGTGCACCACCATGTCGACGATGCCGTGCCCGTGCAGGTACTCCGCGCGCTGGAACCCCTCCGGCAGCGTCTCGCGCACCGTCTGCTCGATCACCCGGGCGCCCGCGAAGCCGATCAGCGCGCCCGGTTCGGCGATCGCGACGTCGCCCAGCATGGCGAAGCTGGCCGTGACACCGCCCGTGGTCGGGTCGGTGAGCACCACCAGGAACGGCAGACCCGCCTCCTTGACCATTCGGGTCGCGATCGTGGTGCGCGGCATCTGCATCAGGCTGATGGCGCCCTCCTGCATCCGCGCGCCGCCCGACGCGGTGAACACGATCAGCGGCGCCGCCTGCAGCACCGCCAGCCGGGCGGCGGCGACGATGCCCTCGCCCACCGCGGCGCCCATCGACCCCGCCATGAACTCGAACGCCATCGCCGCGACCACGCAGCGATGCCCGCCGATCGTGCCATGCGCCACCACCAGCGCATCGTCGAGCCCGGTCCGCGCCCGCGCATCGCGCAGGCGGTCGACGTAGCGCTTCTGATCGCGGAACCCCAACGGGTCGACCGGCGCGCGCGGCAGCTCGATGCGGGTGAAGCTCGCCTCCGCGCGCTCCGGCCGCGCCCCGTCCGCGAGCGCGGCATCGACCCTCGCGACGCCGGGCGCGGTGTCGAAGGTCCAGGCCAGCCGCTCCTGCGCGGTGCCGCGCATGTGGTGCCCGCAGTTCGGGCACACCTTGAGGCTGGCCTCCAGCTCCTTGGTGGACACCACCTGCTCGCAGGCTGGGCACTGCGTCCACAGGTTGTCCGGCACCTCGCGCCGTCCGAGCAGGGTGCGAATTCGTGGCCTGACATATTCGGTCAGCCAGCTCATCCCCGCGTGCCCCGCAATGCCCCGTTCATGCAGCCATCCCCGTCACGCCGGCTCGCGTCACGCCGGCTCGCGTCACGCCAGCCCTCGTCACGCCGCCTGGCCCAGCCGCGCGCCGCGCACGCCCTCTGCCAGCGCCCGCACCTGGTCGAGCACCCGCGTCACTGTCTCCGGCCCGGCCCGGCCCTCGCCGTCCAGGCTCGCCGCCAGCGTGTCGCACAGTGCAGAGCCGACCACTGCCGCGTCCGCCACCCGCGCCGCCGCCGCCGCCTGCTCCGGCGTGCGCACGCCGAAGCCGATCGCGATCGGCAGCGCCGTCGCCGCCCGAATGCGCGGCAGCGCCGCCGCAAGGTCCGCTGCAGAAGCGCTGCGCGTCCCGGTGATCCCGGTGATGCTGACGTAGTACACGAACCCCGAGCTTTGTTGCAGCACGACCGGCAGCCGCTCCTTGTCCGTGGTCGGCGCCACGAGACGGATGATGTCGAGCCCGTTCGCCTCCGCGTCGAGCGCCAGCAGGTCCGCCTCCTCGGTCGGCAGGTCCACCAGGATCAGCCCGTCCACCCCCGCCGCCGCCGCGTCCACGCAGAACCGCTGCGTGCCATACGCCAGCACCGGGTTGAGGTAGCCCATCAGCACCACCGGCGTCTGCGCGTCGCCATCGCGAAACCCCCGCACCAGCTCCAGCGTCCCCGCCACCGTGGCGCCTGCCGCCAGCCCGCGCAGCCCCGCCGCCTGCACCGTGGGCCCGTCCGCCATCGGGTCGGTGAACGGCATCCCCAGCTCGATCAGGTCCGCCCCCGCCCCTGGCAGGCCGCGCAGGATCTCGGCGCTGCTCGCCACGTCCGGGTCGTGGGACTCCAGAAACGTCACCAGGCCGGCACGACCCTCCCGCGCCAGGGCGGCGAACCGCGTGGCGATGCGGCTCACGAAGACCGCCGCAAGAACCAAGAAAGGCCAGGGCCCTGCCCTGGACCCGCCAGGGGCAGCGTCCCTGGACCGGCTTTCTTGAAGTAGGGGTTTCCAAAGGCGAGCCTTTGGCGGGGTCCGGGGGCCCCGCTTCCAGGCAATGGGCCCCTGGCCTTCCTTGCCTGCGTCACATCTGCACTCCCAGGTGCTCGGCGACCGTGAAGATGTCCTTGTCGCCCCGCCCTGACAGGTTCATCAGCACGACCTGGTCCGGCCGCATCGACCGCGCCACCCGCTCCACCGCCGCCAGCGCGTGCGCGCACTCCAGCGCCGGGATGATCCCCTCCGCGCGCGTGCACACCTGGAACGCCGCCAGCGCCTCGTCGTCGGTGACACCCACATACTCGGCGCGCCCGATCTCGTGCAGCCACGAGTGCTCCGGCCCGATCCCCGGGTAGTCCAGCCCGGCGCTGATCGAGTGCGCCTCGGTGATCTGCCCGTCCCCGTCCTGCAGCAGGTAGGTACGGTTGCCGTGCAGCACCCCCGGCCGCCCGCGGTTCAGGCTGGCGGCGTGGTGCTTCGTGTCCAGCCCCTCGCCCGCCGCCTCCACCCCGATCAGCCGCACGTCCGGATCGTCGAGGAAGGCGTGGAAGATGCCCATCGCATTGGACCCGCCGCCCACCGACGCCACGATCGCGTCCGGCAGCTTGCCCTCCATCTCCAGCATCTGCGCGCGGCTTTCCTCGCCGATCACCGACTGCAGGTCGCGCACCATCGCTGGATAGGGATGCGGCCCCGCCACGGTGCCGATCAGGTAATAGGTGTCGGCGACGTTGGCGACCCAGTCGCGCATCGCCTCGTTCATCGCGTCCTTCAGCGTGCCGGCGCCCGAGGTCACGGAGCGCACCTCCGCGCCGAGCAGCTTCATGCGGAACACGTTGGGCTTCTGCCGCTCGACGTCGGTCGCACCCATGAACACCACGCAGGGCAGCCCGAACAGCGCGCACACCGTCGCCGTCGCCACGCCGTGCTGGCCGGCGCCGGTCTCCGCGATGATGCGCGTCTTGCCCATGCGCTGCGCCAGCAGGATCTGGCCGACGCAGTTGTTGATCTTGTGGCTGCCGGTGTGGTTCAGCTCCTCGCGCTTGAAGTAGATCTTCGCGCCGCCGAACTGCCTCGTCAGGCGCTCGGCGAACCACATCGGACTGGGGCGGCCGACGTAGTGCGTCGCCAGCCGCGCGACCTCAGCCGCATAGGCGGGGTCCGCCTTCGCCGCCTCCCAGGCGCGCTCCACGTCGAGCACCAGCGGCATCAGGGTCTCTGCAACGAAGCGCCCGCCGAACTCGCCGAACCGGCCACGGCCGTCCGGGCCGGAACGGAGCGAGTTGGCGCCATGCGGGGTAGCGTAATTCACGGTATCAGCCTCCAGGGATCGCGCGTCTTAGCGCAGCACGCCCGACGCGTCACCTGCGCGATGGACACCGGACCTGCGCAGGTGGTCACGGGGCGGGAACAGGGAAGTCGGGCTTGCAAGGCAAGGTTGAGGCTCTGCCTCAAACTCCGCCAAAGGCTCGCCTTTGGAAGGCACTACTTCAGTAAATCGGTGTCCAGAGGCCTTGGCCTTTGGCGGGTCGGGCGGAGCTGCCCAAAAGTTCCGACGGCCCGCCTGGGCCGTCGGAAGGGGCAGCGGAGGGAGAGCCCAGCCTTGCTTGCCCTTCTTGTAGAAGCCCGCCTCTTGCGTCCCGTCCCCTGCCGGGGAACACCGTCCTCGGCCCAATGAACCCAGACCCGGGAGATGCATGGCATGACCCTGACCAAGCTGCTGCTCGGCCGTGCCCTGGCCAACCGCGAGGGCGAGCAGCGCCGGATCGGCGTATTCGAGGGCCTGCCGGCGATGGGCCTCGACGGGCTGGGTTCGGCCGCCTACGGCCCGGAAGCGGCGCTGACCATCCTAGCGCCGCTGGGGGCCGCGGGGCTGGGCGCGATCGGGCCGATCACCTGGGTGATCCTGGCGCTGCTGGCGATGCTGTTCCTGTCATACTGGCAGACCATCACCGCCTACCCGAGCAGCGGCGGCTCCTACACCGTGGCGGCGGAGAACATCGGCACGAACGCCGGGCTGCTCGCCGCCGCCGCGCTGATGGTGGACTACATGCTCAACGTCGCGGTGGGCATCTCGGCCGGCATCGGCGCGCTCACCTCGGCGGTGCCGTCGCTGCAGCCCTGGACCCTGCCGCTGTGCCTGGCGGTGCTGGCCGCGGTGACGCTGGTGAACCTGCGCGGCACCCGCGAGAGCGGCCTGGCCTTTGCGCTGCCCACCTACCTGTTCGTCGCCAGCCTGTGCACCGTTCTCGCCATCGGCACCTGGCAGGCCCGGGGCGGTCACCCCGTGCCGGTGGCGCCGCCACCGCCGATCGCCGCCGGCACCGCGACGCTCACGCTGTGGCTGCTGCTGCGCGCGTTCGCCGCCGGCTGCACCGCGATGACCGGCGTGGAGGCGGTGAGCAACGGGGTGAGCGCGTTCCGCGAGCCGCGCGCCCGCCACGCGCACCGCACGCTCACGGCGATCGTCGTGGTGCTGGGCGTGCTGCTGCTCGGCATCGCCGACCTGGCGCAAAGCTACGCCGTCATGGCGATGGACCAGACCAAGCCGGGCTACCAGAGCGTGCTGTCTCAGCTCGTGGTCGCGGTGGCCGGGCGTGGCTGGCTCTACGACGTCACCATCGCCAGCGTGCTCGCGGTGCTGAGCCTGTCGGCCAACACCAGCTTCGTCGGCTTCCCGCGCCTGTGCCGCCAAGTCGCGCATGACGGCTTCCTGCCGAAGATGTTCGCCGTGCCGGGCCGACGCCTGGTCTACACCGCGGGCATTCTGTTCCTGGCCGCCGGCGCCGGCCTGCTGCTGCTGGCGTTCGACGGCATCACAGACAGGCTGATCCCGCTGTTCGCGGTCGGCGCCTTCCTCTCCTTCACCCTGTCGCAGGCCGGCATGGCGCAGCACTGGCGCCGTGCCGGCCCGGGGCGCGGCAACCGGCTGCGGCTTGGCATCAACGGGATTGGCGCCCTGGCCACGGCATCCGCGCTGGCGATCATCCTGGTGGCCAAGTTCGTCGAGGGCGCCTGGATCACGGTCGTGGTGATCCCGTGCACGCTGGTGATGCTGCGGCTGGTGCGGCGCTACTACGACGACCTTGACCGGCTGCTGCTGGCTGACGAGTCCGCACGGATGGACCTGCGCGAGCATGCCCCGCCGCTCGTGGTCATCCCGGTGAGCCGCTGGGACAGCGTCAGCCGCAACGCCGTAGGCTATGCGCTGCGGCTATCGTCCGACATCGTCGCGCTGCACTGCACCGACCTGGAGGGCCCGGACGCCGAACATCATGAGACGCGCATCCGCGAGCAGTGGGCACGCTGCGTTGGCGAGCCTGCCCGTGCGGCCGGACTGCCCGTGCCGCGGCTGCTGGTGGAGGTCTCGCCCTACCGCAGCGTGCTCGGCCCATTGCTGCGCACGGTCGCGGAGCTGAGGCACGCGCAGCCCGGACGCGCGGTGGCGGTGGTGCTGCCGCAATTCGTGCTGGGACACTGGTGGGAGACGTTGCTGCACACCCGACGGGAACGACAGCTGCGCACGATGCTGCTGCGCCATGGTGGTGCAGGAATTGCGGTGGTGGGGGTGCCCTGGCAATTGGCTGCACCGGCATTTGCGGCGCTGGCCAACGAGGAGGCGAAAGACGGGTAGGAATTGGATATCGCAATCACAAGACAGATGCGATACTGCGAGACACGAGCGTGGGCGACTTCGTCAGTAGAACATACGGAACCCGCTCATCATTGACATGATGAGCGGGTTGATAAGGCCAGCTTTGTTTGATTTGGTTGCGGGGACAGGATTTGAACCTGTGACCTTCAGGTTATGAGCCTGACGAGCTACCGGGCTGCTCCACCCCGCGTGGGTGATGTGTGGTATATTGTGTGATTTGGTGT